>Ga0265293_10000487_pt1 | contig 94171 bp, 79 predicted proteins | sample Munlanlewell138R_FD_192505 | JGI IMG/M metagenome (GOLD analysis project Ga0265293, IMG submission 192505) | Leachate microbial communities from a municipal landfill in Southern Ontario, Canada - Leachate well 138R | ecosystem: Engineered > Solid waste > Landfill > Unclassified | place: Canada... | reverse complement strand
TATGATATGAGTGGTAATGTTTGGGAATGGTGTTGGGATTGGTATGATAAGTCTTATTATAAAAGTAGTCCAAGTAGCAATCCGAGGGGTCCAAATAGAGGGTCTCGCCGCGTCAGTCGTGGCGGCAGCTGGTTCAGCTACGATGACTACTGCCGTGTGGCTAGTCGCTACGACAATAGTCCTGGCGGTAGTAGCCTCAATTTGGGCTTTCGCATTGTGAGAACAATTAAGTAAAATTATGACTTTTTTACCTTTTTACTTTTTAACAAAATTGCAGGCAATATGTTTTTAACAACTAAGAGCACAAAAAAGACAAAGAACACAAAGGATTTAAACCACAAAGGGCACAAAGGGCACAAAGAGGGATTAAGAGTGGCTGACTCGCATATAAAGCTCAATCGTAACTTACTTTATAGACTGGCAAATAAGACGCTTTTAATTAAGCACAGATGACACGATGGTTTATTGTAATAAAAAATAATCATCTCCAAAGCCGCTCTGGGAGGTAGTTTTGAAAAAAGGTTAAAATAGTTTTGAGAAAACAGCAAAATCGGACGCATATATATATAGAGGGGTATGAATATTTGTTTCACCACAAAGAACACAAAGGATTTAAACCACAAAGGGCACAAAGGGCACAAAGAGGGATTAAGAGTGGCTGACTCGCATATAAAGCTCAATCGTAACTTACTTTATAGACTGGCAAATAAGACGCTTTTAATTAAGCACAGATGACACGATGGTTTATTGTAATAAAAAATAATCATCTCCAAAGCCGCTCTGGGAGGTAGTTTTGAAAAAAGGTTAAAATAGTTTTGAGAAAACGGCAAAATCGGACGCATATATATATAGAGGGGTATGAATATTTGTTTCACCACAAAGAACACAAAGGATTTAAACCACAAAGGGCACAAAGAGCACAAAGAGGGATTAAGAGTGGCTGACTCGCATATATAACTCAATTGTAACTTACTTTACAGACTGGCATGTGATAGGTTTTTAACGACTAAGAGCACAAAGAAGACAAAGAACACAAAGGATTTGAACCACAAAGGGCACAAAGAGGGTTATTATTTGCCACGAATCACACGAATAAGAATTGTTAGCACGAACATTCAGACACAATATATTTGAAGGAATTATTTGTTAATTTTAAAAAAATGGTACACCCAGTAGGACTCGAACCTACGACCCACTGATTAAGAGTCAGTTGCTCTACCACCTGAGCTATGGATGCACATATTAAACAAAAAATAAAAAGCTATATCATTTGTCAATAAAAAAGAATAATTATTTTGTTAAGAGATAGTTATTCTTCTATAAGTCTTGGTTATTATGGTCATCATGATTAGTCATAAGTGTCGAAATAAGAGCAAGTTTCACAATGCAGCACAAATAGATATACTAATAAAAAAGAATAGTTCTTTCACTCAATGATATGCAAAAAAGGGCAGGTAATCCTGCCCTAATTAATTAGTTTATTAGTCAAACACAGAGATGACTGTTTGGAAGAGGTCGAGATTTTCTTTTATTTTACCTTCGCTACCAAACACACAGTAACGGTTTTTATTCATTACATCATTGAGTACAGGAGCGAGGTTTTTGATATCTTCAAGCTGAGTTGCAAGTATTTCATCGCGATTTTGTTGTAAGAATTTATTACTAATGTTTGAGAAGTAGTATCTATCTGCGTTATCGCCAGTAGTAGCAGGGGTTTCTGGTTGGTCAAAATCACTTATAGTGCCGAGAATATACTTTGTCAATTCTCTGTTATTGATATCCAGGTTTTGTAAGAAATCAGCAATTTTATCGTATATTATAAGGCTTTCTTTGAGGTTTGGGTCGCGGTATGAGCCTGCATATAAAGTGCCGGCAAAACTTAAGCTAAAATGAGCACCATATGCACCACCAAGCACTCTGATATTGTTCCAGAGATAATCAAGTCGAGCAATTGTTCTCATCACTCTCATCGAGCCATTATAATCATAGCCCAGAGCACGGAAATTATAGCCTTTACAGACGTATTGTACCTTACCAGGTGTCAGGAATGCTTCGTTTTCCTCGATGAGTTTAAAGCTGTAATTATGAGTTTTATGCTTATCAGAGCAGAGCTTTTCGACCAAGTTTACATTTAGCTTTTTGAATTGTACAAAGTCTTCTTCTGGTGCGGTGAATGATATATGTAAGTTGTTTGTATTAAAGATTTTGTTTGCTACTTCTTTTAATTTTGCTGAGATGTTTTCTTTTTCATGTTCAAATTCTTTTGCAAGTCTCTTGAGGAAGAAGTAATAATCAACTCCTGCTATGTTTTCTACGTATGCTCCGCCTTGAGAGTAGTATGCATCCAATCTCATTGCTGCATAGCTGGAGCCTGCATTAATTATGCCAAGCTCTTTACTTGATTTTTCTTGGTTGATGATTTCGAGTATTCTTTCATAGTCGTCAAAGTCGGTGTCTAATATGATTTCTGAGATTATTTCTATTAATTTATTTAGCTTTGACATCAATACTTTAGCCTTAATTGCCAACTTTGGCTGATAAGAGTTCATGTCGTCTTTATCACCAAATACACTTAAAGCGAATCTTATGCCACCAGTGTGTATATTTATGAGATTTGATAGGTCAGCATAATTTCTTTTGTTGGTTGAAATAGCACCTAAAAGCGAGCTTAATAAAGAAATATACTGTACATCTTCTTGCTTGACAGTTTTGGTATCAAAATGATAACGTACATATGCTATACCATTGGTAAACAATGGGTGATACAAATAGTTTGATGGTCCAAATTGTTCCATTATAGTTTCATAGCTTTTAGCTTCTTTATTTATATCTTGCAAAGATAATAGAGGTATTTTCTCGAGGTCTTCTTGCTTATCAGGTCTTTGTTGTTTTTCTTTAAGTGCTTTGGCAATTTGCCCTATTTCATTGAGTTTTGCATCGGATAGCTCTTCTTTAATCTTTTGCAAGTCTTTTCTTAGATTTGCGTTATTAAGCTCAGTCAATCCCTTTTTTGGCTTCATAGTAACAATTGAGCGGTGCATATTATTTAAGATAAAGTGATTAATTAGAGACTCAAAATAGTTAGTAGTGAGAGCTTGTTTTACTTCTGTCAATCTTTCTTCATATTGAAGAGGCAAGACAGGGTCATAGTCTTGAATCCAGCTACTCATGGAGTTAAATATGTAGAATAATCCTTTTGGGAAGCCAGAGAAGTCAGCTTCTCTTAAAATAAACTCTTTTATATTGATAGAAGCTTCGATAAGGTTCTTGTCTATTCCTTTGTCACATAGATGTTTAAGCGTATTATCGATAATTGCTTCAAATTCTTGTAATTTGTTTTCTTTTGCATCTTTAACAAATATTGTAAAGGTAGCTTGTTTTGAGCTGCTATCGAAGTGTCCCATCACATCTTTACCAATACCAGCTTTAAGAATAGCATTTTTTAATGGTGCAGCTGGAGTATCTAACAAAAGGTGTGATATTACTTCGAAAGAAAAGTTTATTTCTGCACTATTTTTAGTATCAACCAGGTATTGTATACCGTACCAATGCTTGTCTTGTTCGTTTTCATCAGAAGAAATTGGGTATTCAATTTCTTGTCTTACAGGCATTTCGAATAGCTCTTGTTCAGGAATTGCTGTATCAATGTCAATAGCATCAAAATGACTAAGTGCCTCTTGGTCGATTATTTTTAAATGAGCATCGAGGTCTAGCTTGCCATATAGGTAGATATATGAATTTGCTGGATGATAATGCTCTTTATGGAATTTGATAAAGTCATCTTGTGTTAATTGAGGTATTGCGTCTGGGACCCCGCCAGATTCAAAACGATAGGGAGAATCGGGGTATAAACCGTTAATGAGAGCACGAAACATATTGCGCATTGGTGATGAGTATGCACCTTTCATTTCATTGTAAACAACACCGCTAATTTCTAATTCTTGACTATCAGGGTTTATTTCATAATGCCAGCCTTCTTGTTGGAGAATCTTTTCATCTTGATAAATATTGGGGAAAAATACTGCATCAAGATATACTTCCATTAAGTTTTTAAAGTCTTTATCGTTCATGCTGGCAATAGGATACAGGGTATAGTCGCTTGCAGTCATAGCATTGAGAAATGTGTTTAGCGAGCCTTTTAAAAGCTCGACAAAAGGCTCTTTTGTGGGATATTTCTTCGAGCCGCATAATACAGAGTGTTCCATAATGTGTGCAACACCAGTATCGTCTGTAGGGGGTGTTCTAAAGCCGACAGCAAATACTTTATTGTCATCATCTGCATCAATGTGTATCAAGCGAGCACCACTTTTATTATGACTATAGATGCTCACGTCAGCATTGATTTCTTCTACATGTCTTGTTTCTCTGATTGTAAATCCATGTTTATACATCAACAACTCCTTAATAATGTTATTTTTATTGATAATTTCTTATGCAATTATTGTACCAAAACTACTTAAATCTTTATTTTATTGACTATTGTTTAATATAATGAGTTATGGGGTATTTGCTTTTCTTTGTGTTTCAAATAAAAGTAGTTGACAAAAATAGCAGGTATATTTTATTAAATTTTGATGGAGGATTGATTTAGGTAAATGTCTATCAATAACATATTTAAATATATTGCAGGCGGCAAAAACTTTAAGCTATTCTATCATTTTCACTGTTTTTTTATTCTTATTATGCCTGCTATAATATATAGGCTGAGACTGAGATTAATAATTGCCAGTCTTTACTATAGACAAGACAAAGAATACATCGAAGACCGTGTAAATTATTATAGTAAGCAGTTCTCGATTGACAACCAAGATAGCAGTAAGTGGTGGAAGAAGCAAATAGGAGATTTTAAGCTCAAGGATTGTAAGGTTAGTACTGTATATTTCTATGACACATGGGAATATCTTCGCTATTTTGATAAGAGATATAGATTTAATTATGTATTCGGAGATGTAACCCATATTCCAAGCCAACCATCATTTGTGAAAAGTCGACCTATTACTGATGATAATATGAACTCTGTCGTGTTGAAACTTAATAAGATACGGCATTTTATCTTTGTACATGATAGACTTGGATATCGTGATAAGAAAGACTGTGCTATTTTTCGAGGAAGCTTGACGGGGAAACCCAAGAGAATATCCTTTTTTGAACAGTATTTTAATCATCCATTGTGTGATTTAGGAACACATTCACGAGGCAATGCATTACCTGACGAATGGAAAAAGAAGAAGATATCTATTTATGAACAATTGAAATACAAGTTTGTATTTGCACTTGAAGGCAATGATGTTGCAAGTAATTTAAAGTGGATTATGTCGTCAAATTCGGTTGCTGTAATGCCCGAACCAACCTATGAGACTTGGTTCATGGAGGGTAGACTTATACCAAACTATCATTATATCAAGATTGAAAGAGACTTTTCAGACCTCGAAGACAGATTGAAATATTATATCCAAAACCCAGATAAAGCAGAAGAGATTATCAGAAATGCAAACGAATATGTTAAGCAGATGCTCGATGAAAAGAGAGAGCACTTGATTTCTTTACTCGTTTTGGATAGGTATTTTAGGCTGAGCGGGCAGCTTGACGGATGAGTTTTGTATAAGTATTTAAAAACTTAGTATTTCTTGATTGAATAGTTGTTCTTGATACTTTGCTTGGAGTCTCCAAAAAGCCTTGCCATCGATACTGTTTGACATTGGCAGAGCTGTTTGGCTTATTGTATAAGGCAGGTTAATCAAAGAGTGATAGGATATCTGTTTTATGTCGAGTTTTCTTGAGTAAATGTCAACAGGAGAGCAGTTTATTAACAAATCAAAATGCAAATTGTTATCAAGTTTAGAAATGGAATACTTGTCAGTTAAATAAGCTATTCGTTCATGATTTCTGGCTGAGATAAATACCTTATCCATCTGATGATTGCTCTGTTTTAGGGCTATCAATGCTGATTCTGTTGAGGCACCTGAGCCAATGAGCAAAACTCTATCGTCAGTGCTTGTTTTAAGTTGATAAAAGCTATCTGTGAATGCCAAAATGTCGGTATTTGTATACTTATTTGTCTTTATCAAATAGGTGTTTATCGGTGTGTTTTGACTTTGTAAATACTTATAAGGCATGGTTATAGATAGACCATAAAAGCGTAGTTTGGAGTTCATTATAAAGTAGATAAGGTCAGCTAAATCATCTGTATAGAATGGTAGATAGAATGCATTATTTGTTTGAAAAAATGGTAGATGATTGTAATGAGCATAGCCAATAGAGCTGTATATTTGCTGACCTCCAACTAAGCCACCTATCAGCGAATCTATGTTGATTAGAGAGGCATTGAACTGATAGAAATATTCTCTATCTATTTGATTTTCTGTAGTTAAATAGCCATTTATACCCATATATGCACCGTGTGAATTGAGATAATTATATAAAATCCGTGAGATGATTGAGAGCTTGCCTGTGGACATGATAAAGATTGGCTTTTGAAAGTCTTGGAATAATGCTCGCAGGCTGATTAAATCAGCATATTTATCAATCTTAATAGCCAACTTATAATACTTAGATTCTCGAGCTTCAAAGCATTCTTTTACCCTCTTTAATGCATTAATATCAAATTTATCAAGGTGGGTTGACAGAATCATATTATAAAACAGATGCTGATAGAAGCGATAGTTCTCCAACTCTATGTCAACAAGGCAATTAAAACCCTGTACAAGCTGGGTAAATAAGTCTATCTTCTTCTGATAAGGCTCAGCTGTATCAGTACGCCAGGTTATTATTGTTTTATTGTTGATTAATAGATGATTTGTCTTGCCCTGATGTTCTTGCAAGTCAAGCCTGTATTCAATATACTCATCATCTTTGAGTGTGATTTTATATGGATAGCTGGCAGGTAAGCAGATAACATTCATTGATGTCTCTTTGATTCAGCTATTATCTTTGTCCAGATAGACTTGACAAATTCTTTTTCCAAACCTAATAGGCTTGCTTTTGATTCCAAAGCGTTGAATAGCTCTTGCTCACGTTCTTTATTCTCAATTGCTAAATGAGCCTGCTTCTTATATATGCCTATCTGTTCGCTGATTTTCATCCGTCTAACTAATGCTAATAGTATGTCTTCGTCAATCTTATCAATTGCTTCTCGATAGTCAATCAAGCTTTGATTTTCGCCTTCTATGAGCTTTTGATAGGCGATTGCATCAGCCAAACAGAGCTTAATCATCGACTTAATAACAGGTAAGATGCGTGGAATCAGGCATGTATCATGCCTGCCTATTATTTCAATTTCTGTCTCGTTATTATTGATATTTACAGTTTTTTGGGGCTTACTGATAGAGGGGACAGGCTTGATAGCAATCTTAAAGCAAATAGATGAGCCTGTGGAAACACCTCCCAAAATACCTCCCTGATGATTGGTGAGAAAGCCATTACTATTCATCTGGTCATTTGCCTCTGAACCAAGCATAGAAGCGAGAGCAAAGCCATCGCCAAACTCAATTCCTTTGATTGCGCCAATAGACATAATCGCCTTTGCAAGATTTGCATCGAGCTTGTCAAATACGGGGTCACCAAGTCCAGCTGTGATGTTTTTAATCTCGCCATAGACGACAGCCCCAACACTATCTCCTTGAGCCTGAATATCATCCAAATAAGCGATTAATTCATCGTAATTAGAATTATCAGCCCATTGCATTGGATTAGTGTTTGCATAGCTTTTATCAAGCTTATTTGCATTAATTTGACCTATTTTGATTGGGTACAAATCTATCTCTATCGGCTTGATATATTCATCGACTATAGCACCTGCTATGACACGTGAAATTGTCTCTCTGCCACTTGCTCTGCCACCGCCTCGCCAGTCAATGATTTTAAACTTTTTATACCAAGAAAAGTCAGCGTGACCAGGTCTAAAAAGCTCTTTTATTTTGTCATAATCTTTGGATTTAATGTCTTTATTATATACTAAAATGCAGATAGGTAAGCCTGTAGTTTTGCCTTCATAAACACCAGATAACACGTGAAATACATCTTCTTCTCTTCTTTGAGAGCCATATTTGGTATTTGGGCGTCTCTTTTGCAAAGCGTTATTGATAGCCTCGTATGGAAATTCGATATTGGGCTTTATGTCTTCAATGACAATACCCATAGCTTTGCCATGACTTTCACCAAAGCAAGTGAACCCGAGATATTTTGCTAAAGAATTACTTTTCAAGTTGATATCTGCTTTTTAGTTGATTGATAAAGAATATTTCGACCTCTTCGATATTATCCTCTTGATAGACAATAATTTGTTGTGTATCAAAGAGGATTAGTTTGAGCGAGCCATTATTCTTTTTATCATTAAGAATCAGGTGATGAATCTGTGTTTTTGCTTTATCTAACATGATATTAGAAAAGAGTATTATAGAGTGCTGATAGAGTGAGGGAGAGGCTTTGATGAGTTTGTTGAGCAAATCTTTTAGATGATTAGTTTTCTCTTTATCCAACATCTTTTTTTTCAAGCTATATTCATAGGCAAAGAGCATACCCCACGCAACAGCTGCCCCGTGTGGTATTGCATTATCAGAGAGAGATTCAATGATATGAGCAAAGCTATGCCCCAAATTGAGCAAACGCCGTGCACCCTTATCATATAAGTCATTAGCACATATACTTAGCTTGGTATTGGCAATCAAATAGATATCATCTTCATTGATGATTTTTTCAGATAATAACTTATTTGCTTTATCAAAATCTTGGATAATCAAGAGAGTTTTAAGGCATTCTACCAGTCCATTATAATATTCATCTGCGGGCAGAGATTGCAGAAATGACGGGCAGATGATAATCTTATCAGCAGGATAAAAGCTGCCAATCAGGTTTTTTATTCCATTATGGTTAAGAGCTGTTTTACCGCCTAAAGCTGCATCTATCATAGCGAGTAGGGTTGTTGGTATTAGTAAAAGTTTTGTGCCACGTTTAAAAGTGCTTGCAATCCAAGCGCCAATATCTGTGCTTATTCCTCCTCCAAAGACGACGATATAATGGTTTCTGCTGCAATTATTTGTTAATAAGAAATTATATATTTCTTGGCTCTGGTACAGGCTTTTATGCTGTTCTTCTGCTTTTAAGATATAACAAGGCTTATCTATCTGCAATCCTGCAAAATAGATTTGATAGACATTTTCATCAATCAAGAACAGAGTATTATCCATCGACAATACTCTGTTAATCAGCTCAAAAGCATTAAGATTGCTTATTTCAAGTTCAGTTATCAAGTTTGATTGAAACTGACATGATTGTTTGAACATATTTTTAGTAAATTGCTTTAATTAGAGTTTCTGGGTCCAATCTATGTTTTGAGCCCTTACCTTCGAAAAATCCGTGTTCTTCGATGAAATGTATGTTCAGTGGTGTCCAGCTAATTTCAATGCCATTTTCGATGTTTTTGAGATGTATATCAGCCTTAACATACAGCCCTTTGTGTGGGAAAGGGCAGACTACTTTGCCACGCCAGATATCTTGTTGTACGAGATATTTCTGGTCAATCAATATAGGTTCTTCATATGCTTCTTTTGACCTTTCAGTGAGGTATTGCATACGCTTGCCTATATCTTCTGCAGTGTATCCTAAGGCTTCGACTTTCTCTGCATCTTCTTGTATAATATCATGCAAGTTGCGATTATCATTACCTAAAAAGCCATCAACAGTAAGTATTCCAGGTTGCATTTTATCCATAATTCTTTTTTCTTCTGGACCAAGTTTCATAATATTCTCCTACTATTTAGTTGATTAAAAACTATCAAAATAGATTTTATCATTTGGTACACCAAGCTTGGTTAATTCTTTTTCAACGGCAGCTATCATACCAGGGCTACCACAAAGATAAGCTTCTGTTTTTAAAGGGTCTCTTATATAATCTTTAAAGTACGGTGGAATAAAGCCTGTTTTGCCTTTCCAATCATCTTCTGGGTCTGGAGATGAGAGCACAGGAACATAAGTAAAGTCAGGCATAGTTTTTTCATATTCCTGAAATTCTTCAGTCAAATACAAGTCTTTCATTGCACGTGCACCAAAGAAATAAGTCATTTTTCTTGGGTTTTGATACTTCGCTGCATGTTCGACCATTGATTTGATTGGTGCCTTGCCAGAACCACCTGCTACATAGATGATATCAGTATCTGTATCTCTTATGTAAAAATCTCCAAATGGTCCCACAAGATTAACAATATCGCCCATTTTCAAGTAATCATGCACCCAAGTTGTACACAGTCCGTCAGGTACGCGACGTATAATAAATTGCAGAGCATTCTTATTGTCGGGTATACTTGAAATTGAGTATGCACGGCTTATTACCTGTTTGCTTTTTTCATATTTAGGTGTTTCAAGTTGCATATATTGCCCAGCTTTAAAATCAACAGTATCAGGGTCTAATAATTGGAAAGTAATACCTTTAATATCGTATGTATAGTCAATTACTTCAATTACTTTTGCTTTAAACTTTTTGATATTAAATAGCTCTTCTGGTATCTCTATTTTGATATCTTGTCTGACTTTAATTTGACAAGAAAGACGTACATTATTATTCAATTCTTTTGCTGAAAGGTATGGTTTTTCTGTGGGCAATACGGGACCTGCACCATCGAGTGCTTTCACTTTACAAAAGCCGCACGAGCCTCTGCCACCGCATGCTGAGGGGATGAATATCTTGTTTTCTGCTAATGCATTTAGAAGATTACCTCCACCTTTAACAACAAGCTCTTTTTTATCATTTACAGTGATTTTACAGTCTCCATAATTAGCAAAGAAATATTCAGCTACGACGAGTATTATTGAGAGTGAACCGCTGATAACAGTTGCAGTTATGATATTATATAATATTTCCATATGATATCCTTTACTGAATAATCACAGAGCCTGAAAAGCCCACAAATGCCAAAGCCATAATGCCTGTGATGATAAGGGTTATACCAGCACCTTGCAAGCCAGCTGGGACCATTTTTTCTTTGATGCGTTGGCGAATACCAGCAAGAGCCATAATTGCCAAAAGCCAGCCAAGACCACTACCAGCAGCAAAACCTATGGTCTGCATAAAGCTATATTTTCTAATAATCATAAACAAAGCCACACCAAAGATAGCACAATTCACAGTTATCAAAGGCAAGAATATACCCAACGAGTAATACAAAGCGGGAGAGAATCTCTCGATGAATATTTCTGTCAACTGGACAGTTGCGGCAATGACGATGATGAAGATAATATACTGCAAGTATACAATATCAAAAGGTACGAGAATTTGGTAGTATACCACATAATTCACAGCAGCAGTCAAAACTGTTACAAATACTACTGCCATTCCCAGCCCTAAAGATGATTCTACTTCTTTTGAAATAGACAAAAATGAGCACATACCAAGAAAATTACTGAGCAGTATATTCGAGGTAAAGATGGCTGCCAGGAATATTATAAAAGGATGAACATCTATCATAATTTCTCCTATTTCTTAATTTCAATATAATACTTTTGATGAATATACCAAAAGAGAATAGCCAGCATAAAGAAAGCACTGGGAGCCATTGCCATAATTGACCAGCGAGGCCACCAATCGCCTAAGAAAGTGTATCCAAAGAGAGAGCCAAAGCCAAGAATCTCTCGTGCAAATGAGATAATAAGCAGCACAAAAGTGTAGCCAAAGCCTGCTCCAATACCATCAACCATACTATCAAGAGGTGTATTTTTTGCTGCAAATGCTTCTGCACGACCCATCAGGATACAGTTGGTAATAATTAAGCCAACATAAGGTCCTAATTGCTTGCTGGCATCGGGGATAAATGCTTTTAAAAACAAATCTACAATGATGACCCATGATGCGATAATCAAAGTCTGTACCATCATTCTCACACTACGCGGCGTATGATTGCGAATCAAAGAAATAGTAAAGCCAGATAGTGCAAGAGAAAACATCACGCCCAAGCCCATAATTAGGCTATTTTTCATAAAGTTTGTAACAGCTAAAGCAGAACAGATGCCCAATACCTGACGCCATACAGAGTTCTCTTTGAAAGCTGCTTCTTTAAATATTTCTATCTTAGTCATAATTCACCCTTTATTGTTTGAATAATTCTTTTACTTTCTTCTGTAATCATGCTCACTACGGCTTTTGAAGACAATGTTGCACCTGTGATTTGTCTCACTTGCAAGTCAGACACATTTTCTGCATTCTCTGCAAGCATATCATATTTATCAGCAATTAGTTTATTGGCAAACTGCTCTGTAAACCAAGGCTCTGTGATACGAGCTCCCAGTCCAGGAGTTTCGCTCTGATTGATGATAGCAACATTGATAATTTGCTCATAATCTGGCGTATAGGCAATCAATGCTGTAATGCCTCCCCAAAGCCCTTTTCCATAGATTATAAAGGCATTTCCTAAAAGCTCTCCATCTTTGCTTGCTTGATAATAAAGAATGCTGTCTGCATGCGATTTATTGGCATATACGAGCTCTTTTATATAGAGTTGGTAATTTGCTTCAATATTGTCTGTAGATAAGTTAAAAGCACTTAAAACAGCCTTCTGGAGCTCACTCTGTTCTCTTTGCTGCACTCTATCTTTTGTTGAGTGATAAAACACAGCCAAGATGCCCACAAAGATGATAGTTATAATCATCATAAAGACAACAGGATAAGCTCGTGTCTCTTTGAATTCAATCTTTTCTTTCTGCATTATTTAGCCCCCTGCATGCTTGGTTTTGCTTTAATTTTTTGGATACCAAAATCAATTATCGGCATAAAAGTATTAGCCAAAAGAAGAGCAAACATAAATCCTTCGGCAAATAGAGAGAACTTGCGGATGAAAACAGTCAGAAATCCAACCAGCAAGCCATAAATCCATACACCAATATCAGTTTTTGCCATAGTTATTGGGTCTGTAATCATGAATACAATGCCGAATAGAGCACCGCCAGTCATCAAGTTTACTAAAGTATTTGCAGGGTCAAAGATGGCTGTAAAAATAGCTAATGATAAGATGCACGAGAGCATTGCTTGCCACTTAGCAGTCTTGGTAATAATCAAATAAATAGCTGCTATAAGTATCAAGATTACGGATGTTTCTCCCATAGAACCAGGAATAATACCCCAGAATAATTCGGAGAGCTTAGCATAGGTACCAGATTCAGCGATGATGCCTATAGGACTTGCAGATGTGATTTTTTGTACGGCATCAACTGTTTGGTAGCTAAAAAAGCCACCTGGTAGCTGTGTGAAAGGCTTAACCCACGAGATAGTCATTTCTTTTGGGAAGGAGATATAAACAAATGCTCTGCCGACTATAGCAGGGTTGAAAATATTTACTCCAAAGCCACCAAATACCATTTTGCCAAAAAGCACAGCAATGATAGCGGCAACTCCAGCAATCCATAGAGGAATAGTTGGAGGAAGTGACAATGCCAAGAGAGTGCCAGTAACAAATACAGCCATAGATACTTTTGGCATAGCTTTTTTTCTTACCATGATGAATTCAGTTAGAAAGGCTATACAGTTTGTAAAAAGTATCACAATCAATACTCTCCAGCCAAATAAAAAAATGGAAAACAAGATGATAGGCAATAATGCATACAGTACTTTGTTCATTATTGCTTGTTTTAAGATGTAGTTTTTCATCCTTACCTCATTATTGATTTTTAAAGTCTATGATAATGTCTTCAAGCTTTCTTTTAGGTACGTGATGTACGTCATTATCATCTCGCCAATAACGTATATCTCCGTCTTTGTCTATTTCATCAACAATTACTTTTTCATCAGGTTTGCCCAGAGCAATTGTGAGTAAGACTTCATAATAGTTTGGAATCTTGAGTATTCTCCTGATTTTATTCTTGTTGATAGAGGCTATCATACAGCCTCCGAGCCCCAATTCAGTAGCACCGAGCATGATAGTTTGAGCAGCAATTCCAGGGTCTATATTTACATGAGGTGCAATCTGCATTTCGGTAATCATGACTATATATGCGGTTGGTCTTTGCTTGGGTTCTGGTCCTTTCCAATCTTGCAGATATGCTGCCCAGCCAATACATGGAAATATTTTATCTAAATCTTCCTTTTCATAAGCAATTACGTACTTTAATGGCTGTCTGTTTGCTGCTGAGGGCGATAGTCGTGCGAGGTTTACAAGACTATATAGTTCATCTTTTGTAACTGGGTGAGTGGCATCAAAACGTCTGATACTACGATTATTGCAAACTAAATCTTTTAGCATGGTCACTCCTTGTTAATATACTTTTACCCAATCCTAACATATTGGAAAAACAATGTCAATACTTTTTTATTTAACATATGGGTTTTCTTGTTTTTCTTTGCCAACAGTAGATGCTGGACCATGTCCTGGCAGGACAATTGTCTCATCTGGTAATGAGAATATTTTTTCTTTGATTGAGTTTGCTAATTGATTAAAATCACCTCCTGGCAGGTCTGTTCGACCAACATCAAGGTTGAATAGAGTATCACCAGAAAACAAATATGGTGCAAAATATATCACAATACCGCCTTTTGTATGGCCTGGTGTGTGAAATACTTCTCCTCTTATTTCACCTAAATATATGCTATCTCGGTCTCTAAGCAGATAATTAGCTGCAGGAGAAATTATAGGTGTATACATAAAATCACTGAGATTTAAAGCCGCATTTAACAACATGTCGGCGTCATATGGATGAATGCCAATTGGGCAGTTATAAAGTCTATGAAAGTATTCATTACCGCCGATATGGTCGCCATGACCGTGTGTGTTAAATATATGCACTATTTTTAAATCCATTGCGGATATTTGTTCTGCGAGGTTATCGCTTGGTGCTGCAGGGTCAATAATTATTGCTTCTTTACTGTCTGTATCCCAAACGAGATAGGTATTTGTCTCAAAGCTTTCTAATAGATTGAATGTTTTATACTTTATCATTTTTTACTCCGTTCAGTTGATTTTAAATGGTTTAAGTTTATTATCTTCAATTTTTGAAACTGTTATGTCATTGTTTAGCTCAAAGGCTTTACCCCAAGTTACGATATCTGTATCATTTGCTTTGCTATTGTATTTAATTAAAATAGAGGCAGATAGCTTGATAATCTCCTCTGTTATTTCTTTACTTGATTGAATGACCCCAAATGGACCAGGCACATTTTTACATTTGATAATTATCTCATCTTTTAATAATGGTGAGATAGTGTCAGATTCGGCTTTGGTACGGGTGATAAGCAGCTTTGTATCTTTATCTATTCTAAAATGTCGCCCATAGGCTAAAAACTTAATAAAGACTTTGTTCAGCATTTCATGGTCGAGCAAGTCTTGTAGACGTTTGGTATAACCATTATCTGTTAATAGACAGCCTCCACCTGCATTTGGATACTCTTTGACACCCAATTCTTCTGCCATCTGCATTTGTTTAGAGCGTGACCTGCCGCTAATATCGAGCATTTCTTCTTTTTTTACCCAGCCTTCTCTGATAGGTAGGGTATCTGGCAAAAGCCTTTGTGATAAGGGTCTTACTATCAAATCGCCGACTGTGCTAACCTTTCTAACTGCTGCTAAGGCATTTTTATTTTGCGACATTGGTCTTTGTTGCAAGACTTCTCCAGAAATCATAAAATCGGCATCGTATTTATCAAGATATCCATGAAGAATTTTGAACATTAAACCATGACAATCAATACATGGATTGAGGTACTTTCCATAGCCATATTTTGGCTTTACAAGCATCTCTAAATGCTCATCTGTTATATCAATAATCTCGATTTTCATATCATTTACTTTTGCCATTTCAATTGCCTTTTGGTCGTGAAAAAATGGGGTACTAAAGTAAACAGGAATGATTTCATAACCAAGACTCTCCATGAACTTTACGACGATGATGCTGTCCAAACCGCCAGAAAACAATGATAATGCTCTGTTTTTATCTAAAGACATCAAGTCTCCTACTTTTTATTTTGAATACAATATATGTCAATCCCATTATTTTGTCAAATTCTTTTTCAAGCCTGTGCGTATATAATTAATTTCATGCATAAATATTGTTAAAAAGCTCAACTGTAATCATAGTTGTCATCTTGTTCATTATATTCAATATATTTATAATCTTCATCTCTATCATCCATATCTTCATCGTTGTCATTAGTGCTATTAATAACTTTATTTTCGGGTATGTCATTGCTTTCATTACTGATTTGACTTGCTTCGTTTTGACCTGTAATATCAATGAGAAGTTCTTGAAGTTTAGGGTCTCTTCTATCATCTTTAATTGGAAGCTCTTCGACTTTTTGCAATGCATTTTGTATTCTCTTTGTTCTGACACCAACAAGGCTTTCTAAATCAGAACTGGCACCATGCAATTTTTTCTGTGTTTTTTCTAAGACTTCTCCAAACAGGCTAAATTGCCTTTTTACTGCACTGAGCACTGTCCAAATATCTTTTGACTTCTTTTCTATTGTTAGTGTTTTAAATCCCATTTCAAGGCTATTTATCAGGGATACTAAGGTTGTGGGACCAGATATGCTGATATTATAATCCGTATATATTTGGTTTATTAAAGGATAGTTTCTCAATGCCTCAGCAAAGACAGATTCAGAGGGCAAAAAGAGTATGGCAAAATTAGTTGTTTTTGGTGGGTTAATATATTTGCTGCTGATTTTCTTTGCAGACTCGAGTATGCTGCTTTCAAAGGCTTTACGGCATTTATCGATATCGGTTTTATCGCCACTATCCATAGCTAACATAAGCTTTTCATAAGGCTCTAAATGATACTTTGAATCAATGGGTAATAAAACTTCTGAGTCATCATCTTTACCTGGCAACCTGATAGCAAACTCAACACGCTCTTGTGAGTTGGGTTTTACATTAGCATTTTTTTCATATTGAGCAGGGCTCAAAAAATCCTCTATAATTCTATGTAATTGAATTTCTCCATAAGCACCTCTGGTACTCACATTTGTCAAAGCTTTCTTTAATCCACCAACATCGGTGGCAAGATTCTTCATTTCGCCCAAGCCCTTATAGACCTCCTGTAATTGTGTACTCACTGTATTGAATGACTCACTTAATTTTTTATCCAGTGTCTCTTGCAGTTTTTGGTCAACTGTCTTACGCATCTCTTCGAGTTTTTTCTCATTATTATTTTGCATTGTGGACAGCTTATCTTCAACAGTTTTTCTTACCATTTCGAGCTTATCTTCGGTAGCCTTTCTCATCAGTTCAAGTTTATCTTCGGTTGTTTTTCTGACTGATTCCATATTGTTTTGAGTATCTTTTTTTATCTCTTCGTGTTTCTTAATATACTCTTCAGAATATAGTCTTTGCTTTTCTCCGAATTCAGATAAGCTGTTGTTTAATCTTGTTTTAAGGCTTTCAAAAGCATTGGCAAGACTGTCATTTGTATCTTTTAGCTTGCTTTCTGTTTCAAGCCTTATTTTATCTTGTTTTTGTGTAATTGTTTCGTTATTTTGTGTATTCTGTTTGATGAGGTTTTCTAATTGTTCACTTACGAGTCTTCTAAACTGTTCCAGGTTATCGCTTAAGTTCTCATTTACCTCTTGTCTTACTGATTGTAAAGATGTGTTCAGCTCGGTTCTTAGATTGGAATTTTGGTCTCCTAATTCTTTCTTAAGTCTTGATAATTCGTCTTTTAATACATTGTTAATTTTTTCATCATTTACTTCAATTTTACTCTTTTTGAATAAGAAAAGTATTAATAATACCAAGATTAGTACAAAGTTTACAAAACTAAATATTGATAAATAATCCACCCTTATTCTCCTCCTTTTTAATATTTCACACTTTCTTACAGTTAAATGAAAAATGATTTACTTGTCAATATATATTTTGTTGTTTTTGTTATCTTGTCTAACAAAGTACACTTTTTTTAGCATGTGCATTGTATCACTATAATATGTTTGACTGTGAGTTTACTTATCTCAATTGGGTATGTATTACACAAAAAAGAAAATTGAAACAGTGATTTGTTTTGGCATGATTTACCAATCTGACGATTAATGTGTTAGGAAAATTATTTACCCCATAGAATATCTAAACAATAATTATTTCCAATAATTCTTTGTTTATCTTTTAACCATCCCTATCCACACCTACTACACTCCTACTACATTCCTACTACATGCAGTAGGAGTGTAGTAGGTATCAAAGGGGATGGGATAGGAGATATATACTGGATATTCTTTAATATGTATGAAAAAAGGTGCAGGTTTTTGACCCGCACCAGAAAGCTATATATCGTATATTTTTAATCAAATAGTTTTTTTAAGAATGATGGTGGTTCTGATTTTTCCGAATTATCGTTATTATTTGCTCTTGTAGCACTGCTATAATCAATTACGTTATTGGATGTATATTGGGTATTTTGCTGAGTATTTGGGTTTACAGCAGGCTCTTTGTTAGTTGAACTAAGAGAAATAGTACGAGGGGTATTTGTCTGCATATTATTATGTATATTTGTGTTTGACATAAATGCTGGTTCGTTTTGCGAGTTAGGTTTATTTGCTGCATTTTTATTTGCAATTTGCTGTATTGTAGGGTTTTGCGAGAAAGTACTGAGATTACTCATAGTATCGTAATCAATACCAGTTGCAATGATTGTAACTTTTATAGTATCTTTTATTTCGGGGTCTAAATATACCCCAAAGAATGTATTGCTTGGCATTCCAGCATTTCCTGTGATACTTGTTGAAATAGCTTGTAATTCATCCATCATAAAGTCATGCCCACTTGTAATGTTAATTAGAATGCCTTTGCAATTTTCGAGGTTTACATGAGCGAGCAATGGGTTTAATGATGCTTGAGATGCGGCTTTTAGTGCACGGTCAGAGCCAGTTGCTTCACCCGACCCCATCAATGCATATCCAGGATAACTCATGACAGATTTGACGTCTGCAAAGTCGATATTTATGTATCCATTGCTATTTATGATATCAGAAACAGCAGATGCTGCATTTGCTAATATTTCATCGCACTTTGAAAAGGCATCTTTTACGCTTAATGAGCCATATACTTCGCTAACTTTGTCATTTGGAATGACTATAAGAGTGTCAACATTTCCTTCGAGCTCAACTAATCCATCGAGTGCATTGACTGCACGGTTTTTGTTTTCCCAAGTAAAGGGGAATGTAACAATACCTAATGTAAGAATACCTTTTTCTCTTGCCGTTTTGGCGATTACAGGAGCTGCACCAGTACCTGTTCCACCACCCATACCAGCTGCAATAAAGAGCATATTTGTATCTTCTAATTGTTCTTCGATATCTTTTAAAGATTCTAATGCAGCCTCTTTTCCAATTTTGGGAATTGCACCAGCACCGAGCCCTTGTGTAAGCCTTTGCCCGAGCTGTATTTTGTTTACTGCGAGGGATTTATTTAGGTCTTGCATATCAGTGTTTGCAACAATGTATTCAACCCCTTCAATTTTTTGATTAATCATTGTATTTACGGCATTTCCGCCTGCACCGCCAACGCCAATAATTTTGATTTTTGTGTTAAAGTGAAGTTCTGGAGCGTATTTAATTGCCATTTAGTCCTCCTATAAAAATTCTTTAAATATATTTGTTATTGTATTTTTAATACTGCTAAAGTTTAATGAAAAACTGATTCTATTTGATTTTTTATTTTCTGCTTCTTCTTGTAAAGCATAGTATATTAAGCCAACGAGTGTGGAAAAACTTGGTGAGTTTAGTTGTTGAATAGGTTCATTGAAGCGCGAAAAGTCGGGATATGCAATTCTAACTGGCATATTAAAGATATTAAAACAAAGAGCATCAATATTTTTCATTTTAGATGCTCCGCCAGTGAGAACTATTCCAGCAGTCAACGAGTTTGTTTCTTGATAATTATTCAGATATTGTTTATACACTTCATCTAATATATCTTTCGTTCTTTCTTCAATAATCTGGTTAATATAGTCAAGTGGCACAACACCCGCTTGTCTTCCTCCAATACCATCGATATTGACATTAATTTCTGGGCTAACTTCTTGTGGGAAGCAGTCTCCATATTCAATTTTGAGCTGTTCTGCAAAAGCGGGAGGTGTTTTTAGCTGTGTATATAGGTCGTAAGTGATGAGTTTACTTCCTTTATCGATAGAAATTGCGAGTCTTGGATAGCGATTACTTATCATCAATAAGTCAGATATATTTCCACCAATATCAATCATCAATGCACCTAATTCTTTTTCGTCTTTATTCATGATAGCTTTTGCAGTCGCTATAGGAGAAAACACGTATGTAGCATTTCTAAAGCCTGCCATTTCTATAGATTTACGAATATTACGCAATGGTGCAGTTTCAGCAATAATAATCAGTGCTTTTACGCTTAAAGCATAGCCAATCATACCTATTGGGTTAGCGATATTTTCTTGACCATCAATTGTATAATATTGAGGTATGCAGTGAATAATCTCATATTTATCAGCACTAAAATGACGTTTTATGTCAAGTAACAGATTATTAATAACTTGGTCTATGTGTATTTGCTCAATTTCAGAGGGACCTTGTCCGCTTGTTACAGGAATTGTACCTTGAGAAGTTCTAAAAGTCAAATAAGGACCCGATATTGCAACGTATAAATTTTGGGCTGTTTTTTCTGCTGCTTTTTCAGCAGTTGTGATGGAAGAAAGTATTGCATCAGAGAGCAATTTTAAATCCTGAACTTTGCCATTTGCAATGCCTTCGGACTCACAAATACCAGTGCCTAATAGCTTGATTTTATTGTTTTTATCAATCACAGCAATAGCAGAGCTAATCTTAGTACTGCCAATGTCTAATCCTGTAATCATACTTTCTTTCATCTATCCTCCACATATAAATGCCATTTTAGTTTTAACGCTTTTTTTATCAAGAACTATTTTAAAAAATTATCCTTTCACTATTACTTGGTCTTTGAATCGCAAATCTATTAAGGTGTTTTTGTTAAAGCCTTTGTTGTTATACAGAAATAAATACCGATTGAGCTTAAGCTCGATATCTGTTTCACCCAGTACTACTCTGCTGCCAGCATGAGAATCAATAAAAGCAATATCATTTTTTCTGATATAATATTCAGAGATATTATTGATAAATGTTTTATCAATTTTCATGATATTATTATGCAAATCAACAATCCTATCAAGAGTTTCGTTATGTATCTTTTCTCCGACTTGGATGTTTGCACTATCGATATTGATATTGGCTAAAGGTATATCTTCAAAGAAATAAAAGTCATCTTTATCTAAGACGATAAACTCATCATCAATAGGATAGAATTCTCCATTAGTCGCTTTGACATATAAAATACCAAGCCGTTCTGTGATTTCTATCATCATAGTTGAAGGCAGTCTTCGTGATACAGAGACTCTTTTTACTCGAACGATATTTTCATACTTTCGAATAAAGTTTTGTTTTTTTACCTTGAAAATATTTACGCCAATAAACTCATCAGAAAGACTTTCAAGGAAGCTTGGGTCGAGGTTTTTATAGCCAACAACTTCAATTTTTTTGATATTGAATGCATCAATATCTTTTAGGAAGTATGTTGTCAAATTCCATAATCCTGTCGCTGTTAAGCTAATCAAAACAAAGAAAAACAAATAGCGAGTTGAACCTCTTTTTTTACGTCTTCGTTTACTCATTGATAACTTTTACCTCCAATTCTAAATTTATATTGTATTTATCTCTTACCCTCTCTTTTATAAAGTTAATCAGAGAAAGCATATCATCAAAGCTTGCATTGCCTTTATTAATCAGGAAATTTGCATGTTCATAGCTAACCATTGCGTCTCCTATTGTATATCCTTTTAGCCCACAACTATCTATAAGGCGACCCGCAGAATCGTCTTTTGGATTTTTAAAAAAGCAGCCTAAATTTGGCATGTTTAAAGGCTGGCTAAGCTTTCTTTTGTTGATATTAGTAGTCATAATTGTTAAGACATTTTCCTTATTGATATTTTCGACATTTAGTGTTATTTCAATTATAAAGCCATCGATAGATGAGCTGCGGTATAAAAAGTCGCAATCACTTTGTTTTAAGACTTTTATTCCGTTATTATTTATAATTTTTATTGAGCTGACGTAATCTCCAATTTGTTTTTGATAAGCACCAGCATTCATGGTAATTAGCCCGCCAATGTGTGCAGGTATGCCTGCTAAAAATTCCAATCCTCCAAGATTATACTCAGCAAGTTTTTTAATTAAAAAGTTAATATTCATGTTTGGAGATATTCTTAGTTGGCTAATCTCATCGGTTTTTTTAACAGAGAAAATCCATGGCAAATACTTGTCGCTTATCAAGATATAGTTATCAACATTTCCAAATAGTATATTTGAGCATCCTCCTAAAGGTATAATTTTGTGAGAATGATGATATTTTTGATAAAGCTCGTTTAGCTCAATATAGTTTTCAGGAAAAAAGAGATTTTTGGTATTTCCGCCTATTTTGATGTGCGAAAGCTCTGCTAAACTCATTGTATTGTAAGTTCTCAACTTAATTTCCTCAATATTTCTTTTCCATATTTATGGATATCACCTGCACCCATAGTTATCAAAACATCATCGTCTTCGAGGTGGTCTAAAACTGTTTTTACAATATCTTCTTGTTTATCTATATAATGTACATGATGATGGCCTGATTGTATGGCAGCATCAGCAATCATTAAGCCACTTACGCCTTCAATAGGTTGCTCTCGGGCAGGATAGATTGGAGCTACAAAGAGTAAATCAGATTGATAGAATGAGCGACCAAAGTCTAATGCAAAATCTTTTGTGCGTGAATATAAATGTGGTTGGAATAGCACTATTATGCGTTTTTGAGTGTTTTCTCTTATACCTGATAAAGTTGCCTTTATTTCTGTTGGGTGATGTGCATAGTCATCGTATACTCTTATGTTTTGCACTTCTCCAATAAATTCAAATCTTCTATAAACCCCTTTGAACTCTTCTATCCCTTTTTTTATCATTTCAAAAGATATGTCCATTTCTATGCCAACTGCAACAGCTAAAAGGATGTTTTGAATATTGTGGTTGCCTATCAATATTGTATTGATATTCCCCAGCACATAATCTTTGTATAATATGTCAAAAGAGGTTGAGAAGTTATCTTGGATAATGTTTATAGCTCTGACTTCAGCTTGTCGTGACAAGCCGTATGTGAGTACTCTTTTGTTTATTTCAGGTAATATTGATTGCACCCCATTATCGTCTAAGCATGCAATAAGACAGCCAAAAAAAGGAACCTTATTTGCAAACTGAATAAAGGCAGACTTTATTTCTTCAAGATCAGAATAACAATCCAAATGGTCTGCTTCAATATTTGTAATTGCAGCTATAATTGGTGTAAGAGTCAGAAATGACCTATCGTATTCATCTGCTTCAACAACAATATATTTTCCTGAGCCTAATCTATTATTTGTTCCAAAGTTTTGAACCTTTCCTCCGACTATTACTGTTGGGTCAAGAAGTGCATTGCTCAGAACCATGCCAACCAAAGAAGTGCATGTGGTCTTGCCATGCGTGCCTGCGATTCCAATGCCGAACGACATTCTCATCAGCTCAGCAAGCATTTCTGCTCTTCTAATTACAGGTACTTTTTGACTTTTTGCATATATTACTTCGGGATTATCATTTTTTATTGCAGAAGATTTTACGACAACATCGACGTCTTTAATGTTTTCTGCTTGATGATTTTCATATATTACAATGCCTTTATTTTCTAAATATTTTGTAATTTCGGATGCTTGCATGTCTGAACCTGTTATTTCATAACCATGATTAAATAGAAATTCAGCTATACCACTCATACCTATGCCACCAATCCCTATAAAATGTACCTTTTTTGTTTTACCTAACATATCGCCTCCTGAATTTACAATTTTTCATTGTTACTATTGATAATCGATGCATAGATGTTTTGTCCAGCATCTTGATGTATTGAGTCTTTGAAACTATTTTTAATCTTGTCAAGTTTACTGCTTACAGATTGAAAACGTGTGCTGAATAAGGTAATATCTTTTTGCTCTAATAGCTCTGCATAACCCTTTTTTTGAAAGTCCATTGCATTGCTAAGTTGATGATTACCTGCTGAATTTGGTAGTGGTATGATTAATGAGGGCAGCTTTTTATACTCAATCTCGGCTAAAGTTAATGCACCAGCACGACATATAACCATATCTGCAGAATTATATATCTTATGTAGCTCATTAGAAAAATCAAAAACATAAATGCCTCGTTTTTCTTTAATTTGGTTCTGGATATAAGATAAGTGGTTCTTACCTGACTGCCAAAGTATTTCAAAACCTTGATTGATGATGAAATCTAAATTATTTAATATAAGTTGATTAATGAAAAGAGAGCCTTGACTTCCGCCTAAGATTAATACTTTTTGGCTGTCTTGTTTTAAATGGTATTTATCAAAATTAATTTGCTCACTTGATGATAAATTGTCTTTAAATATTGGGTTACCCACATAAACTGAATTGTTTTTTGGGAAGTAAGACTTTGTGTCTTCATAAGCGATAAATACTTTTTTTGCATAACGACCAAGAAATCTCGTTGTCAAGCCTGGAAAGCAGTTTTGTTCATGTATATATAAAGGTGTTTTGGAAAGTATTGCTGCTAAGCCAACAGGACCAGATACAAAGCCTCCTGTGCCAATAATAAGCTGTGGTTTTTGTTCTTTGATGATACGATAAGAGCTAACGATACTTTTTATTAGTTTGAAAGGGAATTTAATATGTTGAAAAGTAAAGTTTCTGTATAGTTTTTGCACGTCGATAGGGAAGAAGCTGATACCTTTGTTTTTAACTATCTTTTCTTCTAAACTGCCTTTATTTCCTATATAGCTGATTTGCCACCCATTTTTGATAAATTCTTCACAAATTACCAAAGCTGGTATGATATGTCCTCCAGTGCCACCTGCAGATACAATTATTCTTTTATTATTCATCATACTCCTTTTGCAATTACACTTAAATTAAGGATTAAGCCCATATTGATAGCATTCATTAAAAATGAGGTACCACCATAGCTAAGAAAGGGGAGATTTAAGCCAGTTGGAGGTAGTGCAGAGATTGATACACCGATATTTACCATTGCAGGTAAGAAGAAGTTTAATGACAGTCCAACACCGACTAATTGTAAAAATAAGTTATCAGTTTTTATACTATGATTAAGAGATTTTATCACGATGAAAGTATAGAGGAAGATGATTAATAAAGCACCTAAAAAGCCATATTGCTCGGCTATTATAGCAAAGATATAGTCAGACTTTGCATCAGGAAGAAAATAGTGTTTTGCCCGTCCTTTTGCATTGCCTGTGCCGAATATATTACCATGAGTTATAGCAGTGAGACTTTCTTTGATTTGGTAGTCATCAGCTTGTGTTTCGCTTGCTTTAATACCAAGAAATTTGTGATAAAGAGAATAGTGAGAAAACATATCCATACGCGATGAACGATAGTCTTCTTTGCCATATTTGATTAAAAATAAAGATAGAGAGCCAATAAGTAGTACAGCTAAAATAAGCGTAGATATTCTAACTTGTGCCATAAATAACATGCTGAGAATAGCTATGCTTATGACTATAAGGGTGCTTAAGTGCTTCTCAGCGTATATTAGCCCAAATACTATCCCAATGATTATTAAAAGAGGCAGAAAATCTTTTATAAAGTTTATGAAAGTAGAGCGTTCGAGGTATAGTTTTTTTTTGTCGAGAATTTTTGCTGTATATAGTATCAACGTTATTGATGCTACCATGCTTGGTTGTATGCCTATACCTCCAAAGCGCAGCCATCTGGTGCCTCCTTTTTGGGTGCTTCCAATCATCAAAACCAATACTAAAAGTATAATAGTTAAGAGCAATAAGAAAAAAGAATATTTGTTTAATAGCTCGAAAAGCTTTTTAAAATGAGCAATAATAATCATAGCTGGTAAAGATACTAAAAACCAAACTACCTGCTTTTTGAAATTCACCAAAGAATATTCGCCACCTCGAGATGAACCAATATCAAGCTGTAAAGCCAAGCCAAATATCATCAAGATAATACATATTAATAATAATGTTTTATCACAGCTTTTAATATTAATATTTCTCATTCTCATTCCTCAGCTTTGCAAAAATGCTTTTGAATGCCATACCTCTATCTTCAAAGTTTTTGAACATATCAAAGCTTGCACAAGCAGGCGATAAGACTATGAAGTCATTCGGTTCAGATTCCTTAAATGCTTGTCTTACTGCTGTTTCCAAAAGGTTAAATGTTTCAAACTCTATTTGTCCTTTAAAGCAATTAATCATTTTCTCTTTTGTTTCCCCTATAAGATATACTTTTTTAGCATGTTTTTTTAATAAGTCAGTTAATATAGAAAAGTCCTCTCCTTTGTCTGAGCCACCGAGTATGATGCGAATGGGCTTTTTGAAAGATAATAAAGCATTTTTGACTGAGTCGGTATTTGTTGCTTTTGAGTCATTTATAAAGCTTATACTATTTACGGTACCGACCTCTTCCAATCTATGTTCTAAAGAATTAAAAGAACTCAATCCCTTTTTTAGTAGGTCATCATTAATATTTGCATCTTCAACTGCCAAGAGAGCTGCCATAATGTTACAATAGTTGTGTGGACCGCGTAGGAGGCTGTCTTTAGTTGAAAATCTTTTTTTGTGATTGATAATAATCTCATCATCATGTAAGTATGCATCAGTTTTTTGTTTTAGAGAGAATCTTTTTATTTGTGAGTTAATCAGATTTATATATTTGTTTGTCATTTCATCATCTGCAAAGATTATTGCACTTTGTGTTGACTTTTGGTTTTTAAATAGGTTGAATTTTGCTAAAACATAATCATCATAGCTCTTATAACGGTTTAAATGGTCTGGGCTTATATTTGTCAAAACAGCTATGTTTGGTGTGAATTTGTCAATTAATTCGAGCTGAAAGCTGCTCAATTCGAGTACAATCCAATCGTATTCATTTTCTATATCAAAACTGCTGAAAGCATCGCCAATATTGCCTGCAAGTATTGTTTTATAGCCTGCTGTCTTTAATAGATGGTATATTAGAGATACAGTTGTACTCTTGCCATTTGAACCAGTTACAGCTATAATTTTGTTGTTCTTGTTCATAATTCTATAAGCAAATTCTATTTCACTAATTACTGTAAGCCCGTTGGCAATAGCCTTTTGCACAATCGGAATGCTCTGCGGCACACCAGGACTAAGAATCATGATGTCTGCCTCTAAAGCTTTGTCAGTGTTAATTCCAAATTCACAGATAAATGATTCTTTCAGGTATTGCAAGTTTAAAAATTCATGCTCTTGTTTACTGTCAGACAAGAATACCTTTCCTCCAGCCTTTTTAATTTTTTCAGCTGCCGCTATGCCACTTCTGGCTATTCCAATAATAGAGAATCTTTGCTTTAAAAAGTTCATAATATTATCTCAACTTTAAAGTTCCCAAGCCAATTGCAACGAGTAATACAGCAATAATCCAAAACCTAACAACAATTTTCTCTTCCGAAATACCCAACATTTCATAGTGATGATGAAGAGGTGCTTTTTTGAATAATCTTTGACCCTCTCCTGTTTTTCTTCTTGAATATTTAAAGTAATATCTTTGCATTAATGATGAGCATGCTTCTGTAATGAAAATAAGACCGATGATAGCAAAGAATATTTCTTCTTTTAGAATAATTGAAATCAGGGCTAATAAGCCACCGAGCGGTAAAGACCCTGTATCTCCCATAAATATCTGAGCCGGTCGTGTATTGTACCACAAGAATCCTAAAGTTGTTCCTATCATTGATGCAGCAAAGATAGCAACTTCGCCAGACTCAGGTAAGAACTCCATGTTCAAATAATCAGCTATGACATAATGCCCCTTGATATAAGCCATAATACCCAAGCCAAAACAAGCGATTGAGACAGTACCAGCAGCCAATCCATCCAGTCCATCAGTAAGATTTACAGCATTTGAGGTACCTGTAATCATAAAAATTACAAAAGGTATAAAAAACCATGATAAATGTATAAAAGTATTTTTAAAAAATGGCATGCTAATAGCACTAATATCACCATTATTTGGCATAAAATAAAGAGCAGTTCCAATTATAAGACCTAATGCAATTTGACCTAAGAGCTTGTACTGGGGCACTAAACCACATTTTTCACTCAGGAAGTTTTTGAGATAATCATCAAGAAAACCGATACCGCCTAACCAGAGCACAGTTAAAAGTAATAGTAATATATTTGCGTTTAAAAGGTTGTTCCACAATAGGGTAGAGAGCAAAATACCGGTAAGTATGATTAAACCTCCCATTGTTGGTGTGCCTTGTTTTAACTTGTGTGTATCAGGGACTTCATCGTTGATAGTTTCAACAGCCTTGTTTTGCTTGAGAACATTAATCAGCTTTGGTCCAATAAAAAATGTAAAAAGCAATGCTGTTATAAAAGCTGCTACTGCCCTAAATGTAATGTATCTGAATACATTAAAGAAAATGTGTTGTTGGGCTAATGGGTAAAATAAATGATAAAACATATACTACCTTTCTATAAGCTTTTTTAGTTTTATGCCATTTGATGCTTTCACTAAGACAATACTGCCTGTGGGTATTTTTTCGATAACTTTACTGTTTATCAAGTCTTCAACTGTTTCAAAATGACGATTTGCATTATAATCTTTGCTGATTTTTCCGACGCTAAATATGTTCTTGTTGATACTATATTTGTTTATGGTTTTCTGAATGTCTTGATGGTATTTTTGTTTATTTTCACCAAGCTCTAACATATCACCCAGTATTGCAAAATGCTCTTTATCATTTTGATAGCTAATCCAATATTCAATAGCAGATTGCATTGAAACAGGGTTTGCATTATAGCAGTCCACAAGCCATGTGCTGCCGTTTATTTCCATTATCTCCATGCGATGATTAATGTTTAGAGGCTTTATTAACCCTCTTTGGATTTCATTTTGCTTCATCGATAATTCTTTTGCTACAGCAATAGCAAATGTGGCGTTTTGAACTTTAAAGAGAATGTTTTCATTTAAAAGGTATGGTTCATTATTGACAGAAAAACTGATTTTATTATTGGATATATTTTGGATTTCAAGCTTATAATGTGCATTGTCTTCCATTCCTACACAGAATGATTTTATGCCAAAGCTTTTGAAAATGTCAAATTTCTTGTCATTACAGGGGTAAATGATTGTGTCTTTTGTATAGTTAAACAGTTCAGATTTCTCTTGAAATACTCCATCTTCATTTTTTAACTTTTCCAGATGTGCAGGTCCGATATTTATGATTAAGCCTATGTCAGGTTCTATTATTTCTGCGAGTTGTTTTATTTCTCCAAACTGATTAGTACCTAATTCTAAAAGTGCAATATCATGATATGCTCTGAGATTGAAGATTGTTTTGGGTACTCCTATTAAGTTGTTTTCATTGGCAAAGTTCGTTAATATATGGTATTTTTGAGACAAAATATTGGATAGATATGCTTTAGTGGTTGTTTTTCCTGTGCTGCCTGTCAATGCAATTTTCTTAACAGCAAATAGTGCGAGATATTTCTTTGCCAAAAAGCCATAAGCTTTGATTGTATCATCAACGACAATGATGCGATCGTCATACTTATTAAGCAAATGGTTTAAATCGTGATAATCATTATTAACAATACAAAATGTATTCTCTTTTTGTAAGACTTGCTCGCAATAATCTCCACCATCAAAGTTATCACCTTTGATAGCGATAAACAGAGAATGCTCTTGAGCCTGCCTTGAATCGGTAATTACTTGATTGAAATAATTAAATTTAACAAGACTATCTTTGTTGAATCTATGATTAAAGCATAGGGATAGGTTCATAATGTCAAGGTTTGTAACCAGTTTGTCGTTCTTTGCTTTTTCCTGAACAATAGTAGACAAAGCAGTATTAACAATACTGTATTCATTAAATGGATGCTTATGTCCATTGATTTCTTGATATGTTTCATGCCCTTTACCAGCAATTAGAATAATATCATTTTCCTTTGCCAACAATAATGCAGCCGTGATAGCCACTTTTCTGTCTCTGATAATCAGTAACTTAGTATCTTTTTCAATACCAGTCAGCATATCGTTTATTATATTAGCAGGAATTTCATCTCTTGGATTATCGTCACAAAGTATCACCAAATCAGAATATTGCAGAGCCGTTTTACTCATAAGAGGGCGTTTTGATTTATCTCTATTGCCGCCTGCTCCAATGAGTGTAATTATCCTGTTGTGAGCACCAAATGATAGGGTTTTAAGCACGTTCTTAACTGCATCGGGGGTATGTGCATAATCAATGAAAATACCGATAGAAAGGTCGTTTGGAACTTGTTCAAGCCTTCCTTTAGCAGATGTCAATTGAGCTACTATTTCTTTCATAGATTTATTGTTATTATCAGGAATTTCATCAGTTATTGCAATAGCAGTAATGCAGTTTAAAACATTAAATTCACCGACTAAACTTGTTTCAAATCGTGTCTTAGCCGATTTTGAGTTATATAGATTAAAACTTGTTTTTTGTATATTAAAATTTATATCATCTGCAAAATAAAGCTGGTCAAACTTTTTAAGCTTAGAGCTATCCAAACTTATTAATTTCTTTGTAACAGGGCATTGTTCAGCGATGATTTGTCCAAATTCATCGTCAATATTAATAACACTAAAGCCTTGATTATCCTGCATTTCGGTAAAAAGCTTTAATTTTGTTGTGGCATAATCATCCATATCTTTATGGAAGTCTAAATGGTCTTGAGTTAAATTAGTGAACGCAGTTATATGGAATTTTAAGCCATATACTCGATTTAATGTTATTGCATGTGATGATACTTCCATCACTACATAATCGACTTTTTCTTCACGCATTTGCACGAAGATTTGATTTAGCTCAATAATATCAGGTGTTGTTCTTTCTGACTCATATTTTTTGCCATTTATATAATACCCTAATGTGCCTATCATTCCAACTTTAAAGCCTTTGCCAATTAATATTTGCATAACTAACCATGCACTTGTTGTTTTTCCATTAGTGCCAGTGATGCCAATCAGTTTAAAAGAGTCAGCTGGATTGTCGTAATAATATTTAGTTAAGATTGATAGAGCTTTGCGAGAGTTTTTTACAATGATTTGATACACATTATCCAAGTCTAATTCATGCTCCACAACTATTGCAATAGCCCCTTTGTGTATTGCCTCATTAGCCAAATCATGACCATCGACAGTAAAGCCTTTGATACATACGAAAATATTGTCAGCAAATATTGATTTTGTATTTGCTGTAATGCCTGTAATCTCCGTTTGGCTCAGTTGATTATAATCAAGGGTTTGTTTGCAATTGTTTGTCAAATCGCAAAATAGCTCATATTCTTTTAGTTGATTTATATATTCAATTAATGATTTCATTCAGCTCTCACTCTGCATTTTTGTAAATAGCTTAATTTCTCTCCAGTTTGAATTGATTGTGCAACAATTACGCCACTGCCTGTTATTTCCAGTTCTATTTTTAGATTCTTTGCGATAGAAATAGCTTTTCTAATGGACATTCCAACAAGATTTGGCATTCTACTATTATCATGAATTGTGTTATTGATATCTTCATTATTGCCAAAAACGACTATGCACTCATTGACAGGGTTGAAAGCTACTCCTGGCTTAGGAAATTGATTTATCACTATGTCGTTAGATTTATCATCAATACATTGGAATTTGATATTATTTTTTGTAAGAGTTTTTTGAGCTTCTTTCTTATTTAAACCCATTATATCAGGCATTTTAACCATTATTTGTTGTTCTTTTTTTAGATTAGGTATGACTTTGCAGGTCGGTAAAGCGATTATTTGTTCAGTTATATTTTTGAAAGTAGGAACAGCAGACATTGTTGCATAATGATAAGCATAGTCTGGCTCGTCAAATACCACAGTTAAAACATATTGTGGGTCTTCTGTTGGGAAATAGCCTGTAAATACAGAAGTGTAAGTATATTTTCCATAAGATGTGCTTCCTGCTTCAATTTTTTCGGCAGTACCTGTTTTCCCAGCAATTGTAATATAATCCAAATGTGTGGGTGTTCCTGTACCGCGTTGAACCACATTTTTTAGGTAGCCTTGAACTGTTTTAATGTTTTCAGGTTTAGAAATAGTTCTTATGGTTTTGACATCAGTTTTCGTAACTATTTTATTGTTTGAATCACGAACTTCTTTTAAAATATATGGTCTCAACACTCTTCCGCCATTTGCTAATGTACAAAATGCATTGGTTAATTGCAGAGTATTAACAGTTATTTCTTGACCAAAGGATAGTGAGTGAAGAGTAAATCCGCTCCATGAGGTATATTTTTTCAGGTTGCCTGCAGTTTCACCATATATATTAGCACCAGTTTTATTGCCAAAGCCGAGCGTTATATAGTGGTTATACAAGTCAACAGGTCCAATTTTTTCAGCAACTTTTGCAATACCCACATTACTTGATTTGACAATTACATCTTCAAATGTAAGTCTTTTCATTTCATGACTATCACGAATAATTCTATTACCCAAATTATAGATAGAGCAATCGATATAATCATTGCTTTTAAAAAGCTTTTTATCTAATGCGAGCAAAGACACAAATGGCTTTATAGTAGAACCAGGCTCAAATCTATGGCTCACAGCAAGGTTTGAACTCGAGCGTATGAGAGACTCATTTGTACTGCCATCTTTTCTGGATAGTCCTGCCATAGCCAAGATTTCACCAGTTTGAGGATTCATCACCACAGCCATAGCATTTTGAGCCTTATATTTTTTTATTCCGCTCCATAAATTGTCTTCAACAATCTGTTGTATTTCTGAGTCCAAAGTCAGATAGACAGAATTACTATTTTTTGGCTGCTTCTCTTGCAAATTTGGATAGCTAATTATGGAATTATTAGCATCTAATAGGGTTTCTTTCCAGCCATATTCACCGTTTAGATACTGATTAAACGATGATTCTATCCCACAAAAGCCTTCCATTCGATATACAGATCTGTTTTTTGCATTGCTATCATCTTTAATATCTTTTACCATACCGAGAAGCCTTGCACCAAGATTACCTTTTGCATATACTCTTTTCATAGAGTTGAAAGATGGAGTAATTGCATTTAAATTTGCAGCAGTAAATTCTTTTGATATATTCATCAGTTCTGACTCTTTAATTGAGTTTGACAACATAATATTATCTGCTTTTTTATTCAGCTTATTTAAGATTGAGTTTTTGCTATGATTTGAGTTATTACTTATTGTAGTAGCGATGAAATCATACACTTCATTGAGGCTTTTGTTATTTTTTTGACAATAGTTATGAACGGCTTTTTTATCAATATCTATTTGATAATATTTAATTGTACTGGCGAGCATTTCTCCATTGCGGTCATAAATATTGCCTCTCATAGGTATGATAATTTCTTTTGATGGATTGTAACGTATTTGCCTTCGATAAGAAAGATTGAATACATCGATAATTTGCACAATAAATAAGTATATAGCCCAAGTTAAGGCTAATACGATTATACATGTCTTTAAAACATTTAAACGACTATTCACGGTAGCTATTTAAGGCTTGTGCGTCAGGTGTAAAGAAATCCAATAAACTAAATAATACTGTATCTTTTTTTTGCTGCTCATAAACAAGAATAATGTCGCCCTTTTGCTCTGAATTATTCGACACCGAGTCGACCATCCCTAACTTGTCTGTTGCATAGTTGCAGATACGTTCTTTTAGACATAATTGATTTCTTATTGAAATAAGCTCTGAATTACAATTCTTTGCTACTGCAAGCTCAGTATTTAGCTCTTTAGTTTTTCTTATATTCTTAGTTATGCTATGCTGATTAAAATTTATAACAAAAAAGTGTAGAAGAAAAACCGTTACAAGTGTGATAATATACCTCATTATATCCTCCCAATTTTTTCAACAACTCTCAGTTTTGCACTACGTGCATTAGAATTATCACGAATTTCAGCTTCTTGTGGAACAATTGCTTTCCGATTAACAATCTTGACCATAGCTTTATGTTCACAAATACACATGGGCAAGTTCTTGTCACAAATACAATCTGTTGATTCTTTTTGAAAAAGGTTTTTTACTATTCTGTCTTCTAAACTATGCCAAGAAATAACAAGCAGACGTCCACCAATTTTTAAAGTATAAATAGCATCGAGCAAAGACTGTTCTAATATTCTTAACTCATCGTTGACTTCGATTCTTAAAGCTTGAAATATGCGTGCTTTAGTTTTAATAAAATTTGAATCAACCTTGTGTTTGCGTTGTAAATACATTAAACTATTCTCAATTATGGTGCTTAATTGGCTTGTTCTTTCAATTCTCTCATTTTGTCTATGATGCACAATGGATTTTGCAATATGAGCAGAGCATTTCTCTTCGCCATATTGGTAAAATATATCTCTAAGCTGGTCTTCAGAATATTCATTGATAACTGTTTCTGCATTCAATGGATTATCTTTATCCATTCTCATATCGAGATATGCATCTGCCATAAAAGTAAAACCTTTTTCTGGATTAGAAATTTGATAGTTTGAAACTCCAATATCAAATAGAGCTCCGTCGATATACCCAATCTTTTCAAGTGCAAGCCGTGTTCTCATATTTTTGAAATTATCTTTTATAATTTTCACCTGGTCGTGATACTTATTTAAACGTTGCTGTGCATAGTTGATAGCATCTTGGTCTTGGTCAAACCCAATAATTCTGATATTCTCTTGTTTTGATAGCATTGCAAAGCTGTGCCCGCCTCCTCCTAAGGTTGCATCGACATACAACCCATTTTCTTTGAGGTTCATAAACTCCAAAACTTCATCAACTAATACAGGTATATGGTATGTCATAGCTGATAATCCAATGAATTAAACTCTGCTTGGTGAGCTTCAAGTTTTTGCTGTCTTAATTTTTTAAATTTATCTGGATTCCATAAAGAGATATATGAGCCCTCGCCTTTGATTATCACAGAGTCTGTAATATCTGCTATTTCAAGCAGCTCATCACTAATTCTCACTCGGCCTGGGCCCTCAAGGGTTTGCTCTGGTGTTGCAAAGTCTTTGAGATTATAAATTAACTTCTTTACTTTTTCATCGCCACTATCTGCTTTGGCATTCAGTTCATTCCAATTATCAAGTGGAAAAACAGCAATAGAATAGTTAGGACCTGCTGTGATTATCACAGTTTGCCCAGCTTCAGATGAGAATTTTGCTTTAAACGGTGCAGGTATTGTAATTCTCTGCTTGTTTACAGAGTTTTCAAATGTTCCTAAAAAATCTCCTGACATTCATCTTACCTTTCTTTTTTGCTTGATTCTGGCTGTTTTGCCTACCACTCTTTGATATAATTTGACTTTTTATGCTCAAACATGAGATATATTGACAAAATATGATTTTTCGTCAAGTTATTTTTTCACTTTTTTAAAAGTATTTTTTTAGAAATCGCTTAAACCCTTTGTCAATCAGCTTTATACATATATAAAATATTTAAAATAATTTTTTTGTATTTGCTTACATATAGCTAAAGTTCATCAATTTCATCTCTATATTCAGATAATAAGATAGTAAAGGAGGTAAAAATGGGCTTTTTTGATAGCCTTATGGGGATTGCAAACACCAAAAACTGTATATTTTCAAAAAATCTGGCAATAATTGTTGAGAAATTTGGCACAAAAAACACCAAAAACTGTATATTTTCAAAAAATCTGGCAATAATTGTTGAGAAATTTCTCAACAATTTCTTCCGACATTAAGAGTACTTCAACATATTTACTGCAAGAGATAGCTAAATAAACAGACAAAGAAAGGGATTTATGATAAAAGCATAAAAAAAAGAGAGGCTTTGCAGCCTCTCTATTACATCAAAGTAAACCTTAGCCATTTACTCGTTTCCGCTTCGATCAAATGAGGGCTAAGCTCTCTCTCCACTTCTGATTAACAATTTAAACAATTCATATCTTTTGTCAACTTATATTTTTAAAATCATAAAAAAAGGCACCCGCAGGTGCCTGTTTGCTTTTTGAACTGCCATCTTTTAGTGGTAGTCAACCATTAGTTGACAACCACTGTTTATACTTTTTTCCCATAGTAGATATCTTTCACTCGGGAGTATGAAAGATAAAACTGCTTCGCAGTGATGTTTTATGTTTACATATAGCTTCATTTATATTTTATCAGATGCTCAATTTCTCAACAATTATTGCCAACTTTTTGAGAAAAATACAGATTATGAAATTTCTCAACAATTATTGCCAAAAAGGCTCTTTTTAGATGAATTTCATCACTTGCTTATTTCTTATTTATTTCTTTCACTCTGATAAATAACGCCAAATCATACAGCAAAGAGGGAAGAGCATATTATCTTAAAAAGTATTCTAACAATGTTATAGTTATGGCTGACTTTGTTAATGGCTCCTTAGAGTACTTCAACATATTTACTGCAAGGGATAGCTACATAAACAGACAAAGAAAGGGATTTATGATAAAAGCATAAAAAAAGAGAGGCTTTGCAGCCTCTCTCACAAATCTAAGTAAACCTTAGCCATTTACTCGTTTCCGCTTCGATCAAATGAGGGCTAAGCTCTCTCTCCACTTCTGATTGACAATTTAAACAATTTATATCTTTTGTCAAATAATATTATGAGTTTGATTTTTATTTTATCAGATGGTCAATTTCTCAACTATTTTTAAATGTATCCAATGATGCTCCTGCAGTGGCTTCTTAATCATTTGCTTATTTCTAATCTATTTCTTCCTCTTTTAAAAATATTTAAATTATTTCTTTTATATTTACTTATATATAGCTAAAGTTCATCAATTTTATCTCGATATTTAGATAATAAGATAGTAATGGAGATAAAAATGGGCTTTTTAAATAGCCTTATAGGCATTGCAAAATCAGCAGGCATAGGAACAACAAAATTGGAAGAAGCAAAAACAATTGCACCAAACAGTATGGGCTGCTACAAAATCTATTATAATGGCTTAAAATATGTTGGAAAAGCGGAAGATGGGTTAAGAAAAAGATTTGTACAATATTATAATGGTACGACAGCTCATTATCCATCAGCAAAAAAGATTTATGAAAACCGCGATAGAATTTTAGTTAGTTGGGTAGTTTTAGGCTCAGGAGAGAAATGCAGAGAAGTCGAGGCTCAATGGATTAGAGAGCTAAAACCCGAATGGAACAAACAAAGAGGCTGGGGAGATTAAGATTAAAACAACTTGTTTTTATTGCTGAAAAAAAGCAGAATCTTTCTAATAAACTGTATTAAAGTATAAAAAATACTTTGTTGGCAAAACATTATTCATTTCTGTTATCCTTTATAAACATTTTACACATCTCATAATGTACTCGTTAGAAACCCCTTTAAAACCCCTTATATCTACGGGGTAGCAACGGGATGGTAACGGGATGGTAACGGGATGCTAATAGATTTTGAATATACGAGCTGTTGATATTTGAAGTTGACAATTAATACGAGTTAAGTAAATGGATAGAAGAAGTATTATTTTTTGTGAATGCAGCAAATTATCTGAGCACAGCCCAATTTAAAAGAGCTTTATTTTATTTGATAGGGCTGTATAAAGTTTATTTAACTAAGTTCATTTGTTCAGTAAAGGCAATGCCGCATTTTTTTACAAGTATCTGTAAATTAGGAGATTTAAATCTATATTGTTGAAAGAAAAGCTATTTTTTGCACAAAAGAGCAATGCTAAAATAGCTATTCAAAACACTGTTTTATTAAAAAATATGTTTAATCAATTTATTATATTTTTTGTGTACAGTGCAAAGTATCACAAGATTTTCATAATAAATTACAGGGTTTTTGGGGCTTGCGATTAATTTTGATGAAATATGTATTTATTTATTGACAAAAACTCGTCATTTTATAAATATTGATAAAAAACATGATGGAGGATATATGATTGATATTGAAAAAATGAAAGAGAAATTAAAAGATGCTATGGTTTATGTTGAAGGCGGCAGCTTTACAATGGGTTCTGATGTAGGCTTAGAGACTGAAAAACCAGCACATCCAGCCACAGTGTCATCATTTTATATCAATAAATATGCTGTAACTCAAAGAGAGTGGTTTGAAATAATGTTTACAACACCATCAGAGATAGATGGTGATTTTTGTCCAGTTGAGAATATTTCATGGTATGATGCAGTGAATTATTGCAATAAGCGCAGTGAAAAAGAGAGTCTTGAGTGCTGTTATGAAATTAATGAGCACGAAGTAAAGTGCGATTTTACAAAGAATGGATATAGATTACCAACCGAAAGTGAATGGGAATTTGCAATGAGAGGTGGAAGAGAAGCAAAAAACTTTAAATACGCTGGTTCAGACGATATTGAAGAAGTGGCGTGGTATATTGATAATTCAAATTTTTCATCTCATCCTGTTGGCTCCAAAATCCCTAATGAGCTTGGTTTATATGATATGAGCGGCAATGTATATGAATGGTGCTGGGATAGATATAGTCAATACACTAACGAAGAAAGAGTTGATTATAAAGGACCAGAAGCAGGCGATAATAGAGTGTTTCGCGGTGGTAGCTGGAGCAGCATAAAAGAATATTGTACATTGGCAAATCGCTATTATAATAAAGCAGAAAAGACTGTATTTAATATTGGCTTGAGATTAGTTAGGACTTCACTTGATTAAAGTATTTTTTGCAAAAGGCTATAATCAAATAACAAAGCTATTGATAAGTAAATGGCGGTTTTAAACAGATTAAAAAGTTATTTGAAAAACTATAGATTAGAAAATAATCGAGAAATAGCTGAGGAGGCAAAATGAGTAAAGCTAAAATATTACTCTTAATAGTGATTTTGTTACTACTTTGTGCTTGTGTGCCAGGAGATGGTAAAAACAATGAAGACAATATTGCTGGTTTTTTTGGGGGCTTTTGGCATGGATTAATAGCACCGATATCATTGATTATCAGTATTTTTAAGCCACATTTAAGTATTTATGAAGTGCATAATAATGGGCTTTTGTACAATATTGGTTATTATATCGCAGTAATATCAGGTTTTAGTGGTCTGAGAATAACAAGAGGTAATAAAGCTTCATAATAAAGGCACGGTTTACTGTATTGAGGAGGCATGGCTGCACATTTGACAATCATTGTATTGATTGAAAGTTATCGATTGCATAAAGTAAGCTGCATATGTTTTGAAGTATAATTTTGTTAGATAATCTATTTATTGTCAGATTTTTTATATTAACAGATTATTCATAATATATGGATAGTTCGCTCAAATAGACGAGTATACAGCTAATATGTAAAAAATGCTTGACATTAAAGCTTAATAATAAAATTGTTAAAAATATGGATGATTTTAAACAAATGTATGATGAAGTAAATAACTGTATTAGGTGCGGCACAAGGCTTATTTTAAAAGAAGATCGCGAACACAAGGAGAGACCGCATTGCCCGAATTGTGGTTGGATTTATTATAAAAACCCCATACCAGCATCTGCATGTGTGGTGATAAATAATAAAAATGAGCTTTTATTAGTTAAAAGAAAGCTTGCACCACATGCAGGCGAATGGGCTTTGCCAAGCGGTTATATAGAGCTTTGGCAAAGCCCTGAAGAATGTGCTGTAGCAGAGCTTGAGGAGGAAACAGGTTTAGTAGGCGAGATAGTGTCATTTATAGATTTTTATACTGGTTATTCTCCTATTTATCTCAGAACTTTATCTTTTGGGTTTTTAATGAAAGAAGTAGGCGGTATTTTGCAAGCAGGTGATGATGCTTTAGAAGCAGTTTTTTATAATCAAGAAGAATTACCTGATATCTGTTTTTGGTCACATCAGCATTTTTTGAGGAAAATAAATTATATTAAATGAGGGATATATGGAATTGAATAAGCATTATTCAGCAAAAGAGATTGAAAAGAAATGGTATGAATTTTGGCAAAATAATGGATATTTTAAGCCAAGAATTGATAAAAATAAAAAGCCTTTTACTGTTCTAATACCGCCTCCAAATGTTACAGGTATTTTGCATATGGGGCATGTCTTAAATAATACATTACAAGATGTTGCAGTACGTTATCACCGGATGAATCAAGAGCCAACTTTGTGGATACCAGGTACAGACCATGCAGGCATTGCAACACAAAACATGGTAGAAAAAGATTTGGCAAAAGAAGGAAAAAACAGACATGATATTGGTAGAGACGAGCTTGTAAGACTTATTTGGAAATGGAAAGAAGAAAAAGGTGGACATATTATTGAGCAGCTGAAACAGTTGGGTGCTTCATGCGATTGGTCGCGTGAGAGATTTACGATGGATGAAGGCTTGTCAAAAGCAGTTCAAGATGTTTTTATTCATTTATATCAAAAGGATTTAATTTATAAGGGTAAGTATATAATAAATTGGTGTCCACGTTGTATAACAGCACTTGCAAATGACGAGGTTGAACATGAAGATGCACAAGGCAAAATGTGGCATATAAAATACCCCTATGAAGATGGAAAAGGCTTTTTAATAATTGCTACAACAAGACCTGAAACTATGCTCGGCGACGTCGCAGTAGCCGTCAACCCTCAAGACGAAAGGTATAAAAGCATAATTGGTAAGAAGCTTATTTTGCCTTTGACAAATAGAACAATTCCAATCATTGCAGATGATTATGTAGATAAAGACTTTGGCAGTGGGTGCGTAAAGATTACTCCTGCTCATGACCCTAACGATTTTGAAGTAGGCTTGAGGCATAATCTTGAGCAGCTGATAGTGATGGATGAAGAAGCAGTAATGAATGAAAATGCTGGCAAAGATTTTGTAGGCTTGGATAGATATGCTTGTCGTAAAAAAGTAATTGAAATGCTTGAATCACAGAATCTTTTAGATAAAATAGAAAATCATGAAAATGCAGTGGGGCATTGCTATCGTTGTGATACTGTTGTAGAGCCTTATTTGTCTGACCAATGGTTTGTACGCATGAAGCCTTTGGCAAAACGTGCTATTGAAGTAGTTGAAAATAAAGAGATTAGCTTTCAACCAGAACGTTGGACTAAAGTTTATATGCATTGGATGAATAATATTCGTGATTGGTGTATCTCAAGACAAATTTGGTGGGGTCACAGAATACCAGCTTATTATTGTACACAGTGCAATGAGATGGTGGTAAGCTCCAAAATGCCAAGTAAATGCGAGAAATGCGGACATACTCAATTCAAACAAGATGAAGATGTGCTTGATACATGGTTTTCATCATGGCTGTGGCCCTTTTCAACGATGGGTTGGCCCAATGAGACGGAAGATTTGCAGTATTTTTTACCAACAAAGCTTTTGATAACAGCACCAGAGATTATCTACTTGTGGGTTGCAAGAATGATTATGGCAACTTTAGAATTTAAAGATAAGATTCCTTTTGATACAGTATTATTGCATGGAATAGTTCGTGATGAAAAAGGCAGAAAGATGAGTAAATCGCTGGGTAATTCGCCAGACCCAATAGATATAATCGAAGAGTTTGGAGCAGATGCATTGCGTTTTAGTATGATTTTTAATACACCAAAAGGGCAAGATTCATATTATTCAGATGCTATTCTTGAGACTGGTCGTAACTTTTGCAATAAGATTTGGAACGCATTTCGCTTTATGATAATGAATATTGAGAAAATCGATGGTTTGCCAAATAAAGATGAGTTGCAACTTGACCTTGCAGATAAATGGATATTGAGCCGCATGCATCAAACCATTAAGCAAAGCCGAGAAGATTATGAGAATCTCAGGTTTAATGATTCTGCACAGATCTTAATGCAATTTATTTGGGATGATTTTTGTTCGTGGTATCTTGAAATAGCAAAAGAAAAGTTTTATACAGAAACTGATATAAGTGTACATTTAACAACTAAATGGGTATTACTTGAAGTATTTCAGCAGGCAATGAGGTTATTGCATCCAATCATGCCTTTTATCACTGAAGAAATATGGCAGATAATAAAAGAATATTACCCAATGGATGAAGATGCTTTGATAATTGCCCAATATCCAATTTGTGACGATGCTTTAATTGATGATAATATAATGAGTGATATGGCACTGATAATGGAATCTATTAGTGCGATAAGAAACCTGAGAAAGCAGGTAAATTTATCTCCTGGATTAGAAGTTGAGCTTACTATCAAATGTGTTGACAAAGAGCAAGTTGATTTATTTAATGCATATCAGAGCTATTTGAAAAAGCTGGCAAAAGTCAAAAATTCTATTATTGATATCGAAGTAGACAAGCCAAAATCATCATTGGCAGCAGTCGCTCAAAATGTTCAGATTTTCTTAGCTCTTGAAGGTTTGATTGATATACAATCAGAAAAGGATAGGCTATCAAAGCAAATATCCAAGCTTGAATCAGAGCTTTCCGTCATACAAAAAAAGCTTGCTAATGAGAATTTTGTTAAAAATGCTAAGTTAGAAGTTGTTGAAAAAGAGCGAGAAAAAGAGATAGAAGTGAGTGATAAACTAAATAAAACAAAAGATATTTATGGAGGCTTGTAAAAATTTATTGACACTATTAAAAAAAACGTTATATTAATATAGAGGCTACTTAATTAGTTTAAGTTGGTAAAAGTAAATAAAAAGGGGGTATAGAATGAAAGATGAAGATGTTTTAAAGAAGCATTATGAAGCTGAAGAGCTTGATGAGGAAATGTTGAATAAGATTAATGAAAAAATAATCTTTGATGAGCCTCAAAAATTAGCCTTTTATGAAAAGCTAAGAAAAAAGCTGGGCAATAAATTGCCTCAGTCAAAAGACCCATCTAAGTTACAACTGTCTGATTTTCTTTTTCTTTTGCCCGACTTTTTTATTTTACTTACCAGATTATTTTTGGATAAGCGTATTCCAGCATCTAAAAAAGTATTTCTTGGCTCAGTAATCGGCTACTTAATCCTGCCAATTGATATCTTACCAGACTTTATTCCTTTTGTGGGATATATTGATGATTTAGTATTAGTTGCACTTGCACTTGACCAAATTTTAGCTGATACAGATGAAAAAGTTTTAACTGATAATTGGAGTGGTAGCAGGAATCTTATCGAGCTCATACGTTCAATTAATAGTAAAATACAAGATAAACTTGATAATCCTGTCATAAATTCAGTAAAAGAGATTTTTAAAAGGCTATCTTAAATAATATCTATGAAACTTGTTATTGCAACTAAAAATCGAGATAAATTTAAAGAGATTAAAGCTATTCTAAGTAATTTGGATTTGGAGCTTTTATGCTCTGCAGAAATAGTTGGTATGCCCGATATCGATGAAGATCAAGATTCTATTGAAGGTAATTCTGCAAAAAAAGCGAAAGAAACCGCATTATTTGCACAATTACCAGCTATTGCCGATGATACTGGGCTTTTTGTTACTGCATTAAATGATGAGCCAGGCGTACATGCCGCTCGTTATGCGGGAGAAGGCTGTAGTTACACAGATAATGTTAAAAAAATGCTTTATAATATGAAAGGGAAGACTAATAGGCAAGCACGATTTGAAACTGTTGTAAGCCTTGCTTTTCCCGATAAAGATGAGATTATTAGTTGTAGAGGCGTTATTTATGGTCAGATAATTGATGAGGAACATGGCAGTGCAGGTTTTGGTTATGACCCAATATTCCAACCAGATGGCTATAATCAAACATTTGCAGAATTATCTGATCAAGTAAAAAATAACATAAGTCATAGAGCACAAGCATTTAAAGAGATATTACAAGTTTTAAAAAACCTTCTATAGGAAAGAAAATTGAAGTCTGATAGCAAAAAAAGGATATTATTAGTTGAAGATGATTCTTTCGTTGCAATGATGGGAATGCGCACACTTACTATTAATAACTTTGATGTTGTTCACGTAAATTCTGGAGAAAAAGCAATAGAGCTCATAGATTCAGACCCATATTTTGATATGGTGTTGATGGATATAGATTTGGGTATTGGCATGGAGGGAACTGATGCTGCAAAAATAATTCTTGAAAGACATGATGTTCCACTTGTGTTTTTGTCATCCCATACTGAACCAGAAATAGTTAAAAAGACTGAAGATATTACCTCATTTGGCTATATTGTGAAAGATTCTGGCGAGACAGTTCTGATAGCTTCGATAAAGATGGCATTCAAGTTGTTTGATTCTATTAAAAAAGAAAGACAATTGAAAGAGTCTGATTATAATTATAAACAATTATTTAGTAATATGATGTCAGCTTTTGCAATACATGAGCTGGTTTATGATAAAAATGGTGAGGCAGTTGACTATAGGTTTGTCGAAGTAAATCCATTTTTTGAAGAAATCACAGGATTAGTTGCAAAAGAAATAATAGGTAAAACTGTTTTAGAGGTATTGCCAAATACTGAGAGTTATTGGATTGAGTATTATGCAAAAGTTGTCAAAACAGGCAAGACTTTTAATTTTTCTCAATATTCGCAAGGGCTTGGTAAATATTATGATGTACTTGCTTTTCCAATTGGGGAAAAAGGGTTTGCAACAATCTTTAACGATGTAACTGAACATAAGATTATTAGCGATACGCAAGAGTTTATAATTAATACTTTTCATAATGCAGAAGAGAACTTCTTTGAAGCTTTAGCCAGATTCTTATCCGAACTATTTGGTGTAAGCTGTGTAATGATTGGTAAATATTCTAATGGATATGTCGACACTCTTGCTATGCATTTCAATGGTGAGAGTCATGCAAAAATTAGCTATCCAGTCAAGAATATGCCGTGTCAAAAAGTTATAGAACAACACATATGCTATTATCAACACAGTGTTTGTGAGCACTATCCTTCTTGTGAAATGTTACAGCAAATAGGTGCAGAATCATTTCTTGGTATTTCTCTTATTTCCAAAAGTGGTTCTCCTATTGGGTTGATTTCTTTGATAGACACAAAACCTTTAATCAAAGAAAGTATTCATGAAAAAGTATTGAGAGTTGTTTCGGTGAGAACAACAGAAGAGATTGAAAGAGAAACAAATGATGAGTTGATACACAATTTATTGCAAACTAATGAATTGCAATTAAAAGAATCTCATCATCGCATGAAAAACAATATGAATACAATGTATAGCTTACTGATGATAAAAGCAGATGAGCATAAAGGCACAGATGCAGAGGAGATATTAATTGATTCAGCTAAGTATCTGTCAAGTATGAGAATACTATATGATAATTTATTTTATTATAATACATTTTCAAAGTTGGATTTAAAGTTGTTTGTTCATGGTTTGGTTCATGATATTCTGCAAGCTAACTATATAAAAGTACAAATACATAGCAATTTTGATGTCGATGAAATAGAATTAATACCAGATGTATTATCATCATTGGGGTTGATAATAAATGAGCTTATTAGCAATTCTATCAAACATGGATTTCAAGATGATGGTGAAAACCATATTTGGTTGTCAGCAAAAGAAATAGAAGACAAGTTGGTTATAAAATTTAAAAATAGTGGATTAAAATTGCCTGATGATTTTGATTTATCAAGTTCCAAAGGTTTTGGGATGCAGTTAATATCTGCATTAGTAAGCCAACATAAAGGAGTATTTTATAATCTATCAGGAAACAGAACTGAATTTGTAATCGAAATCCCACTTAGAGATATTAAAAAATAATAATTGAAAAAGCGTGGAGGTTAAAATGAATACAATTGTCAAAGATCGTGTAAAATCAAAGTACTTTTTAAGTTTAATACTTTTTCTTATATGTTTTAGTTTTTTATTTGCAGAGACATCTAAGGAACAGGTAGAAGAAGGTTATCCAGTTTTTTTGAATCAAAAAGAGATATTTCGTTTATATTCAGGGTATCAGCATATCAGCCTGATAGAGAGAGTGAAAATAATTGAATCAAGATTTGAAGCAATTAAAACGAATAGAAAGAGCAACCCTGATAGCTTGTTAATTCAAAATGTAGGTAAAGATGTCTTTATTAGCTATTATGGTACACCGTTGGTTTATATCACTGACGACGATGTTCAGGTATTGAAAAAAGACAAGATGGCAATTGCCGAAGATATACATGATAGTATCAAAAAGGAATTAATGCCCCTATTAAGCTCTTTATCTTTAAAGAACCAGATTATCTCAGCGACAATAATAATATTATTAATAGCATTAATTGTGATAGCCACCTACTATATATTGCGATTTATCAATAAAATATGGCATAAAACAGAGTTTTTTGTGAAGAGGCTTACAGATAAACTTCCCAATGGTATTCATATCAGAGGCGTTAATCTGACTAGCTATACACAAGTTAAGAACTCATTAATGTTTCTTGTAAAGTTAGCAAAATTTTTGGTTTATCTTTTTATTTTGTACAATGCTGTATATCTAATATTATATGTTATCCCAGCAACTCAAGATATTGCAAGGCAATTGCAACATTATTTAACTCGACCAATTATCAATATTAGTAGAGCCTTCTTTGATTACTTGCCAAATATCTTTTTTATTGTGGTAGTATTATTTATCGCAAAATATGTAATTAAATTCTTGAAATACTTTTTTGATGAGTTAAGAAAGGGTACGATAAAATTTAAGAACTTCTATCCAGAATGGGCTGACTCAACGTTTCAAATTGCAAAATTTTTAATCTATTTTTTTGTTATTGTAATAATCTTTCCATATTTACCAGGCTCAGAGTCTCCTGCTTTTAAAGGGGTTTCAATCTTTGTGGGCGTGTTATTTTCATTAGGCTCAAGCTCTGCTATTGCTAATATAGTTGCAGGTATAATATTGACTTATATGCGAGCATTCAAAATCGGAGATTTTGTGAGAATTGGGAATACACAAGGTGAATTGATAGAAAGCTCACTGCTTGTTGTCAAGATTAAGACATTCCAAAATATTGAGGTTACAATTCCTAATTCAATTGTTTTGGGAGGACAAATATTCGACCTTAGCCGTCATAGCCACGAAAATGGGCTTGTGTTACAGCTCAAAGTAGAGCTTGGTTTTGATGTTCCATGGACAAAAGTGCATGAGCTTTTAATTATCGCAGCAAAAAAGACAAGTGATGTATTGAAAGATAGAGAACCATTTGTCTTGCAAACAGCTTTGAACGAATCTGTTGTCGAGTATGAGCTAAATGCAGCAATTAATGATCCATTTAAAATGAGGCGTGCAAGCTCAGAGCTATATGGAAATATAGTAGAAATCTTTAATGAAAACAATATTGACCTTATTTGCCATATTCATAATGTTGTTGATTTACAAAAATAACTATTTACTGGTGTTAATATCATCATAAGTTGTGTTTTGTGGCTATCGGGTTGTAAATGATTGTGTAAAAGAATATGTATTATTGAAGAGGCTAATCTTGTGTTGAGCCTCTTCGTTTTTTAATTGTAAAAACCTGATTTAATAAGTCTGAGAAGTATATCTTGTAAATTAATTGCTTTGAGAGAGCTAAACTTTAGAGCATTTGTTTGGTTAAAGGTGAGGAATTTGCCTATGCCTTCAGAAATTATTAAAAAAAAAAGCTGCTCTAAACCCGCTCTGGGAGCCTGTTTTTAAAAATAGATGAAAATAGTTTTAAAAAAGCTGAAATTCGGACGCATATATATATAGAGGGGGCATAAAAAGTTTTATAAGTTGTTGAACCAATATTATGATTATGTGAAATCAATAAAAGCATTATTATGTGCTATCAAAAAAGAGTGTCTTTACAAAAATGAGATAATCTCCAAATTGATTTTTCTAACGTTAATAAATGGAAGTCAACATGGACTTAACTCGGCATCATATCGAAGAAATATTAGTATTGAAATGGAACTTAGCTATTATACTCTTATCATAATACCCACATTAGAGTAAATCAACACTTTATCTGCGTTCATCTAAACTGATAATTGTGTGTTATTTTAAAACTGTAGCATATCGAAAAAACAATGTTTTCTCTCATTTATTTCATTCAATCTCCCAGTCCATTCCATTTACATTCCTCCTGCTATCTTGGAGAACCATAGGGTTTGTATGGGGCTTCTTAATGGCTGCAAGAGAGAATAAAGGGAGGTTTAGACACGTTTATAAAGCAGTCTTTATTTATTTTTTAAGCAAAAAAAAAGACCCCAAATGAATGGGGTCTATTGTTTTTAATTGTTTATTTTATCAGAATCATTTTCTTCATCATTTGTTGTTGTTCGAAATTAAGTTTGTAGAAGTAAATTCCTGATGACACTTGCTTGTTTTGTTCATCTGTTCCGTTCCATGTGACTTTGTGGTTTCCTGGTGCAAGATTATGAGCCACTAAAGTTTTAACCTTTTGTCCTTTAATGTTATATATTTCAAGGCTAACTTCACCTTCTTTTGGTATTTCAAAGGCAATTGAGGTCGTAGGGTTAAATGGATTTGGATAGTTTTGATGCAAGTTTAACGCAATTGGGCTGGCAATTTGTTCATCGCTTGCTACGTAGTTGTCAGGGGCATCAGTTGTGAATTTAATAGCTAAATTTGCTGTTAAAGTAGATGCTGTTGGAGGGTAAATATTTGCGTAAGTATATAAAACCCCATCATTTTGTAAATGGTTTTCAATACCGACAGTTGCGTAGTTATTTGATGATGCAGGGTTATCTATTGTATGATATTGGAAGACAATATCGCCATCACTGTTATTTTTAGGGTAAAGAATGATTTGGAATTTTTCTAAAGACGAATTGTTAAAGCCATTATATGTGTCTTTCCAATCTATGATAAATCTGTTGTTTTGTTGGTCGTGATAATATCTTACTTTTACAGGGTCCCACGTACCAGGAGCCGTCATTAAGCCTTTTAGGTCGTCCCAGTATGGTGCAAGCATTGCATAAGGACCTAAAGCCGCTGGGATATTCCAGTTTGTGAAATCGTTTTGCCATGTTTCGATAAAAGACACCCAGCCATTCGAGCATATAGTCATACTATCATAGTCTTGTCCATAATATCTAAATGTAATTGGGAGGTTGATACTTGCAGATTCATCATCTCTTAATAAAATAGTAGTTGCAGTGTTGTCATCAAGCTCAATCCAATTGTATACTGGTGCTTGTGGATAGTTTGTATCATTGCTGTCATAAGCAAAATAGCCATATTTATCTGGTCCTGTTGGAGCTGTGTTATCGACATTTCCGATAGTTATGGCAAAATATGCACGCGATGACTTGCCATCAGCAGTAGTAAAATCGGCATAGAATTGTGCAATACGACCAACATAAGCATTTTCTTGTACTGAGAGTTCAAAACTGATTTCTGCGGTATTTCCTGCATTTATATCATTGATTGATATCGGAGAAGAATCACATTCTACAGCATTTGTCATTGGGTTTATTGTTACACTAAGGTTTTGAGCATTTATGGAGCTGATATTTTTAGCAGTAAATTTTATTGTCTCAGTATTGCCAGGGTTGATTATTCCGCTGCTATTATTAACTTGAGCATTTGTAATGTCAAATGCAAGCCCGCCAATTATGGCAGAGAATTTTGCTGTATTATTGCTTGGGCTAAAACTCAATAAGAATGTTTCAACAGTTTGGTCAGGGCATTCTGATGATACGTTTACTGTTGTTGATACTGTTTTAGATTCACCAGCAGCAATATTTCCCAAATCTATATTACTTTCATCAAAAGAAGTAAAATCAGAAGCTGCAGTAATTTGTACATTTGCATTACTAATAGTTTCATTGCTAAAGTTTTTGATAGTTAGGCTGAGCACAGAGCTTTGTCCAGATATTAGCCCGTCATTGTCAAAAGTATGAGAAACAAGGCTGACACTATTTGATTGATTGACAGTGATTGATTTGACAACAGGCAGGTAATTTTTTGCAGTAATAGTAACTCTTGCATTTCCTTCAATAGTATTGTCGATTGGTAATAAAGCATAACCATCAGTAATTTTTGCATAAGTATAATTATTATTATCTTTTGTACAAGTTGCGTAACCATGAACAATTCCAGGCACATTTATTTCAATGTGGTTAGTGGATTCATCTATTGTTTCAGGTAAGTTATGAGTCATATTCTTTGGAGATAGTTTCCACATACTAAGAGCAGGATCGCTAAGCATATTATATATTCTAAAGTAAAAGGGAACATTTTCTCCATTTGCTCGAGCATTAGGGAAATTATTGTATAATTCGATTTTACCGCGCATTACAGTTGTTCCAAATATGCGAGCATACTCATCTAAAACAGATCTTAACATACCAGAAGATATGCAGTTGTTTAGTGCAGTAGATGTGTATAAATAGCTTGGTCCAACAAAGCCCACAGCACCGTCTGATTCAGTTGCAGTACCTTTTGCCATCCAAACTTCACCAAAGCAAGGGTCATAATTTGAGTTGTCAAAATCGCCATTATCGCACACTATTGAATAAATGATAGGTGTTCTGCCGTTATTATTTGTAGCATTTACATGGTTTCGATAAAAAATTGGGAATTGCCAGCCATTGCCACTACCCCAACCACGATAAGTAATATATTGAACACCGCTGTTGACGGCATTAATAATTTGTTCTGTTAGGTATTCAGGTGATGAGCCACTGCCCGATTCATTTTGATAAAAGACAGTATCTACCACTGTGTATCCAGATGCTTTAAACTTTTCATACATCCATCTCGAAGTGTCAACAGGGCTTGTTGGAATAAGATTACCTGATGCATAATTACCAGCGACGACTAATGCTTTATTTTGCCAGTTATTAGTGTTTTGTGCAGGTGTTCTTTCATACTTAATTGTTTTGCTTACAATAGTCTGAAATTCGGTAACAGAATCGACGCAGAATCTTCCTACTAACATTTCTGGAAAATAGTCATCACCCTCTATAAGTGTATAGTCCAAGTCAGTAGCACATACTTCAGGATTATCTGGTGCTTGAACATAGAAGGTAGGTAGTTTGAAATAGCTACTATTATTTGAATCTCCAACAATGAGCAAATAATCGGGTTTGTTGCTTGCATCATTGTAATAATTAACTATAGCTTGCTTAATTTGAGTGTTTGTTGGGTTTGTACCAATAGTTTCTTTGTTAATCACATGAATATCAAAACCAGATGCTTTTCTCCACTGTATATATGTATTTAAATAGGTTTCAAGTACATTATGAGAGATAATAAGCATTGATGGTTTTTTGATAGGAGTGTTGCTCAAATATGAGCCATGATAGTTTGCTGCAAGATGTTCGTAAAGAGAAATGAAAGCTTCTGAGACAGCTTCAGCTTCTTCAGCTTTATTATTTCCAATAATATTAAGTTTTGCATTTTTTACAATTGTAATTTCGTTATTATTTACAAATACAGGGTTGAAATTAATAGTAAAACCTCTCATCTCTTTGAAGATGAATTGGTTTGATATTACTGCAAAATCATCAATACTAATATTTCTATTTTGAACACGTTCGCCGTTTTGATTGTAGCTTTCAAGTACAATGCTTTGAATATCAAGCTCTATATTATGATAAGGTAAAGCATAAGTCTTGCTAAAGGTAAAGTTTTCAATATCGGCAGATTTAGCTAAGTTCCAGTCTAAGAGTTTATTTTCTAATTCTATTTGTACGATATTTGCTTGGTTAACTGCCTGATGTTCAAAAAGTGGTGTTTGCACGATGTCTTCATCAACTTGATAAGCATTAATGCCTAAAATAAGCATGAATAAACTTATTATAAGACACGTTTTTTTCATATTAGTTCTCCTTTTATTGTTTATTTTAATAGTATTACTTTTTTGGTAATTTTGTGGGTATTGTCTACAATTAATGTAACGAAGTAAATCCCTGATGACAGAGACTTTGCATTCCATACATAATGCCCACTCTTTATTTGTTTGTCTGTAAGTTTTGTTTGCTCAACTAATTGTCCCTTGATATTAAAAATCTTTATATCGAGTATTTCGGTTTTGTTTTTAATATCAAAACTAATATTTAGAAGTGGGTTGAATGGGTTTGGATATGTGTTTATAATTGGTAAGTTGGGCTTTTCTATTAATAGTTCTTGAGTATTTACGGTAGAAACACTGCCAGTAATTTCAATATTATCAATCTTCCATCCAGGATCTGTAAGCATAGGGTGATTTGCATAATCTTCTATACCGTCTTTTAGTCTAAATCTTAGAAAAAGGTCATTTTCAACAAAGTTATTTAGGGATATAAGCTCATGCCTCCATCCTTTTGTATTGCCAGCATATTTAAAGATTGGATTCCAATTAATTGCATCATAAGAAACCTCAATTGTTACGTAATCGTTGTCCCATTCAGTATATACTGAGTGTTCAAAGCTTAGAAAAACATCTTGCCCAGTGTAGCCTATGAGGCTTAATGGAGCTGATATTTCTAATGTGTAATCTGCATTTACATCATAAAAACCTGTATCACTATAACTGTCTTTAATAAAATAACTGTTATGTGTACTATCGCTAACGACCAGCCACGGGCCGTTCATAATCCATAGGCAACACGTGCCTTCAAAATCTTCGTAAAAAATATGGTTGGTATAGGCTGGTTCGAAATGTATGTTATTGGTTCCAGGTCTTATATAAATGGATTTTTTAATTGGAGCTAAACTTTGTGTAAATAGTGTAAACTCGTGTTGTCCTTCAAAGGTTTCATAGCTTGCAGAGCCATCTATTGTGATTATATCTTCAAATCCATCTAAATTAATATAAAGTATTGAGCTTAGAGCTTGATTGTCTTGGCTTACTTCAAAATGAATATTTGCTGGCTCTTTTGCTTGTAATTGTATTTGCTGATAAAGATGTTGGTTTTCATTTATAGAAATTTGTTGATAATGAGTTTCATATCCTTTTTTCTCAATTATTAAATAATATGTGCCTTCTGATATAAATCGATAATACATTCCGTTTTCTGCATTGCTTTTGTTATTTTGAAATGCTGTTGTATGCAAGCCGTCAATAGAAACATTTGCTTCAATATTTTGTAAAGTATTATTATCAACGATATTAAGTTCAAGAAATCCTGGTTTTGTGTTATCAACTGATTCGTAGTTGACAATGGTGTCAAAAAAATGATTTATTATTGAAGTGAGATAGTTCTTTTGTTGGATTACTTCATTTTCATCTGGTAAAACATAATGAAAACCGAAAGATAATTGAAAAGGTATAATACCATAGTTTACATAGAGCTCATCAAGCAAATTACCGTTTCTTTCAGTATTTGGATTGTGTATCCAATTGTTATTTACAATGTTAGCTGTGTTTTGTGCTAATTTGTTGAAAGCATTAAAGTCGGGTGATTCTCTAATCTCAGCCCATTTATATGGGAACTTTACTTGGTTTTGTGCAAGCTCATCTGTCATATTGAAAAGGCAGAATTCAATTTTGTAATTGTTTAAAAAGTTTTGTAATGCCAAAGCCTCATTTGACGAGTATGGATATTCTCCTTTATTGTATTGATTTTGAGTATTATCTTCATCTGAATTGCCGTGTATCCAATTGAAAGAGAAGTTTCGGTTAATGTTAATACCCTCGTTATTCGTGAGAAGAAGACTGTTTTGAGTTTGGAGTGATGTGTCCATGCCGTCAGGGTTTAGGCTTGGTATAATGTAGATATTTAGGTTGTCAAGATATGATAAATTGTTGTTTTGCAGTAAGTCTTGAGTCCAAAGGTAGCTTATATTTGCTTCAACAATATCTTTTGCATAGATATTGCCAATTATCAGTATGTTTTTTTTGTTTATCTCAGCTGAGTTCTCATTTGTGATTTTATATACTTTAATGGTATTGTTTGAAGTATTTCCGATATCAAAGCTATTCATTAGTTCGTTATTCTGTAACAATAGTTGTTCGTATTGATTAATCAACTGAGAGTAATTTGGGTAATTATATTCATTCCCCCATAGGGAAATTGAACATAATAATAGCCATAATAGTGCTATTTTTTTCACAAATCCTCCGTAAAATAATTTGTTATGTGTTCACATCTATGGTCTTTAAAAAGAGCTAATTATTATTATTGTTCGAGAAAACATCTTCTTTATAAAGTATTATTAAGCAATTTATCTTCCAAAGCTGTGATAAAATGGTTTTAAAATGTATTTATGTTTACTAATCAACAATTTCTTTGTTGATAAAGAAGGTCCCAAGAAAATTATTATCTTCGTCATATATGGGGAGTTTTTTGATTTTATATTTAATTAAATGTTCGTTTATAACGAATAATACATCAATTTCTGTACAATTTTGATATTGTTTAGGTATTGAAAATAACTTCGAGTATTTTGGGTATTGGATAGCGAGGCTTGTAATGCTTTGTCCAATACATTTTTCTTGGTCAATTCCTAATGCTTGTATAGTAAACTTGTTTGCTAACTGTAATTCATTTTTGGAATCAAAGAATAAAAAAATGCTATGAATGCTGTCAATCAAAGCTTTGTATAAGGTTTTTATTTGGTTAAGATTATTTTCAATTGTTTTGAGTTTTTTTTCATTTTCAAGATCTTTTATAGTTTTATTGACAACTAACGGAAGATTAATTAAAAATTTTGAATCTTTAGATAAATAATCTCTTGCACCCCTTTTCATCATATCAGTGGCAATCATTTCGTCACCTGCACCAGTAAAGATTATAAAAGGTGCCATATTGTAATCACTTGATAATAGGCTTGTTAGAATTGAAGCATTCATGTCTGGCAATGAATAATCAATGAGCAGTAAATCTGCTTTATTTTCTTTTAACCAGGCTAAGGTAGCTTGTCCAGTACTTGTGTGATAGGTTTGATAGCCTTGATCGTTGATTATCTCGACAATAATCTTGGCAAATAGCAAATCATCCTCTACAATTAATATGGTTTTTTTGTTATGCTTTTTCATTTTCTACTCGATTCTTTTTTGCTTATAGTTTATAAACTCACTTAGTACTACAAAAAGTATAACATATTTTATATTAGTTGTCTATCTTTTTTTGTAATTATTTTAGTGTTTGCATTTTGTTTGAATATAGCTTATTATATTATTAGTAAAAAAAATATTGACTTATTTTATAGAAATCATTTAATGGTAATAGGATAAATGCATAAAGGAGAGTTCTATGAATAGACAAATCACTAAGACGCTATACTTTATAGTTATAGCTATATCTCTTGTCCTGTTTATTACATGCAGTAAAAAAGATAAAGTAAACAAGAAATTGCTTGATGACAGCAATATACCTCAACGTGAAAAAGTTGAAGCAAAGAATGAAGAACAAACGTCAATAGAAAAAGTGATATTAATTACACTCGATAAATACGACATTAGCCCAACAACAATTAAGAAGCTGCAAAAAGATGACGGTATTTATTTTTATATACCTATTGAAGAAAGAATAGATTTAGATAATATTGATATGGTTTTGCAAGGTAGTATTGAACAAATAGGCGGTCAAGTTGCCCGCTCAATAACAGATAGCCAAAAAAAGGTTATCCGTGAATACTATGATAAAATCCATAGGCAAAACTATATAATCGAGATTTATTACCAAGACGTAAATCCTGGTTTTAAGGCAGGAGAAAGAAAAATTGACACTGCATATTTATGTGTAATCGTTGATGATTTTGGTAACTACAACACTAAATTGTTGGACGAATTTGCGGCAAGCAGACCAGAAATAACATTTGCCGTTATTCCTGGCTTGCCACATAGTAAACTTGCAATGGAGAAAGCCTTAAATAGTGGGCATGAAGTAATTGTACATATTCCAATGCAAGCAATTAACCCACAAGCAAATCCAGGTTCAAATGCAGTTTTCAGCCATATGACAGCTGCTCAAGCAAAAGCAAAAGTTCAATCTTATTTTAAAGAGTTACCTTATGCTGTTGGAGCAAATCAACACATGGGTAGTAAAATTAGTTCAAATCAGGAGTTAATGGAGGCTGTGTTGAGTGTTTTGCAGGAAAAAGAACTTTTCTTTGTGGACAGTAAAACCATAGGTAATTCAATTGCATACAAGACTGCCGTAGATATGAACATTCCAGCAGCAGAGAGAAATCTTTTTTTGGATGCACCAGCAAATTCAGATGAAGTTTTGGAAGAAAGAATAAATGATTTAAGAAAACTAAGAAATCTTACAGGTAAAGCATTGGTGATTACTCATTGCCATGATAAAGCACGTTTAGATAGGCTAAACCGATTTATATTAGCAGCGGAAGAAATGGGGTTTGAGCTTGTACCAGCCTCAAAATATGTTAGCTTAGAACCAGAAATAAATTAATATATAGGAAAAAAGAAATGAAGTCAGTTGATACAATCATATATGATATTAAAGAATTAGTAAGTATGGAAGGTCCAAATAGAGCACGATTTGGCAAAGAAATGAGCGAACTCGGACTTAAGCATGGTGTAAGCATAGCAATACATGATGGTAAGATTTTAGATATAGCTGAAAATGAAACAATAAAAAAAGCATATATTGCAAGAGATTTTATAGATGCAAGTGACTATGTAGTGATGCCAGGCTTTGTCGATCCACATACACACCCCATTTTTGTAAATACCCGAGAAAATGAATTTGAAATGCGTATTATGGGCAAGACTTATGTTGAAATATCTAAAGCTGGTGGCGGTATCTTGTCAAGCATCAAAGCAGTAAGAGAAGCAAGCGAAGATGAGCTTTTTGAGCTTGCAAAGGAACGTGTTTTGAAAATGATTGAGTATGGTACCACAACAATTGAAGCAAAAAGTGGTTATGGCTTAACAACAGAATCAGAAATAAAAATGCTGAAAGTAATTCGTCGTTTACAGCACGAATTGCCTATAGATATTGTGTCCACGTTAATGGGTGCACATGAAATACCTCAAGAATACCGTGATAATAGAGAAGCATATATCAAGCTGATGGAAGAAGAAATGATGCCCGAAGTGATGAGGCAAGGTTTGGCTGAGTATGTGGATATTTTTACAGAAGCTCATGTTTATGGGATTGAAGAATCAAGAAGAATCTTGAGAAAAGCAAAAGAATTAGGTTTCAAAATCCGTATGCATGCTGATGAAATCGAAGCAATTGGAGGAGCAGAACTGGCAGGAGAGCTTGGGGCAATTTCAGCAGACCATCTTGGTGCATGCTCTGATGAAGGGATTTTGGCAATGAAAGAAGGAGGTACAATTGCTACACTTTTACCTGCAACTTTATTTAGCTTACGAGCAAAATCTTATGCACGTGCAAGAGATATGATTGAGAAACAATTACCTGTAGCTATTGCATCTGACTATAATCCAGGATCTTGTAATTGCGATAGTATGCAATTTGTGATAACTTTGTCTTGCTTAAAAATGGGCATGACACCAGCTGAGGCAATATGTGCTGCTACATTTAATGCTGCGTGTAGCATTGAAAGAAATAATTTAATAGGAAGTGTAGAAAAAGGTAAGCAAGCGGATTTAATATTTTTAAAAATACCATCATATAGGTTTATACCATATCACTTCGGATCTAATAGTGTCGATAAAGTTATGAAAAAAGGAGTTTTCGTAAAGTAGTCATCAATGAGCAAATGTCGTTTATGAAGCGTATAATACAATTGGTTTCGCTAAGTATTTTTTAATAAAAACAATAAATGTAATAATTTGATTGACAAAAATAATAGTTTTGTAATATTTGATAGATAATATAAGATAATTATGGAGGAAAAAATGAAAACGAGGAAAGCTTTTCTGATTTTAAGTGTTATGATGATGGTGGTTGTTGGACTATTTGCTCAACAAGAAGAAATGATTGATGGTGGTCTTGGTGAGCAAACTGAAGAAGCTGTTGTTGTTTATGAGAAATCACTTGAGCGAATTGCGTCAGAATTTGCAACTGCAGGAGATTCTTTATTTACAATCAATAAATATGATGAAGCTTTTTATGAGTATGAAAAGGCTTTTAATACTTATAAAGAAGCCGTTACAGATATCACACCATTTGATGAAGAACTAAAAAGAATAGCAAATAATCTTTATATAACTGCTACTAATGCAAAAATGTACGATAAAGCAGTATTATGGGGAGAAAAATTTCTTGAGTATGAACCAAATAACGAAGCAGTAGTCAAAAATGTTTCAACTATCTATGCTGTTGGATTGAAAAACAATAAAAAAGCAGTAGATATATGGGTTAACTATGAAAGTAAATTTAAAACAAATACTGCAAAGCTTGCTATTGCAGATAGATACGCAAGAACAAAGGAATATGAAAGTGCAATTGAGTGGTATAGATACGCATATGAACAAAGCGGAGATGCTGATATATTTGAAAAAATTGCTGATCTTTATATCAAGTTAAAGAAAAATGCAGAAGCATTAAAAACTTATGAGGATTTCTTGGCAAGTAACCCATCAGAAGCTGACCTTTTTAAAACTTATAAGAATCTTAGCAGTCTTTATAATAAGCTTAAAGATGTAGATAATTCAATTGTTTATGCAGAAAAAGCACTTGAGATAAAAAATGATAATCAGCTTGCTTTATTTCTCACATCAAAATACTATGAGAAAAAAGACTATAATAAAACTATAACCTATTCAAATATAGTTATTTCTAATACACCTAATAACTTTGATGCAATCTATTTTAGAGCATTAGCTTATTATTATTCCAACAATAAATCTGCAGCTAAAGATGATTTCGAACAATTAGTTGGAAATGCTAAATATGGACCGTCTGCAACTCAATTCTTAGAATATATAAATAAAGGTAGATAATTTGAAAAATATCTTTTTATCTTTATTCTTATGTGTTATGGCCTTAAGTATAATAAGTTGTGATTCACGAAACACTGAGCGACCTGATATTAGCGTATCTATCGATAAGGAAAAGATATACTATCCACATTTAGGTGATAATTCATATTATGAGGCAAAAGCAATAGTTAGTCTGACAGGTAAAGATGATCAAACAAAAAATGCTCTTATTGAACTTACGTTTGATGATTCAATAATCGCTATTCTTACAAATACTGGAAATGAGAAATTGCTCAGAACTGACGATAGGGCTGTGGCTGAAGCAACAATCATAAGCCGTCATGAAGGGATTGCAAATATCAATTTTAAAGTCAAAAACTGGAGTTCAAATGTTAATGGCTCGATATTGGTTAGTCTGCCAGAAATAAGTAGCTTTACCACCAATAAAGATACAATAATTGCAGATAATATCGATGAGGCAACTCTTGTTGCTAAAGTTATTCCACCAATGAACAACAAATACATAAAATTTGTATCAAGTTTAGGGATTGTAGAACATGACTCTGTTGCTACTGATATTAATGGAGTGGCTATTAATAAATTCAAAAGTTCTACTTCAGGTAAAGCACTCATTACCGCTAAATTGAAAGATTGGCAATCGCAAATCAATACGCTAAATATTTCTGTGCTTGATGAGGAAGAATAAGGAGACATTAATGCGAAAAATCTATATAGCTGGTAATTGGAAGATGAATAAGTCTTGTGCTGAAACGGTCTTATTTTTAAATAGTTTGATTGATTTTAACAATAGTTATGAATCGGAGAAGATTGAACAAATTATTTGTCCACCATTTATTTATTTAGAAAAAGCCAAAGAAATTACAGCAAACAGTGTGATAAAAATCGGTGCTCAGAATTGTTCAGAACAAGATAATGGTGCATATACAGGCGAAGTTTCTGCTAATATGCTCAAAGATATTAAAGTCGAATACTGTATAATAGGACACTCTGAAAGAAGAGAGTATTATGGAGAAAATGATAAGCTAATTCAGTCTAAATATCTGAAATTAAAAGAACATGGTATTGTTTCGATTATCTGTATCGGTGAAACTTTAGACGAAAGAGAAAGTGGAAATACTTTTGAAGTAATCAAGTTGCAGCTTGAAGGTATCTTTGACGGGATTGACACAGTTGAATCAGATACTTTTGTTTTGGCATATGAACCAGTTTGGGCTATTGGAACAGGTAAAACTGCAACTCCTGAGCAAGCACAAGAAGTACACCATTTTATCAGAACTTGGTTGAAAGAAAAATATAATAAACAAAGTGCTGATAGCATTGCTATTCTCTACGGTGGAAGCGTCAAACCAAGCAATATAAAAGAATTACTTTCATGTCCAGATATTGATGGTGGGTTGATTGGTGGAGCTTCGCTCGATATCGAATCGTATAAAGATATGCTTACTATAGCAAAGGAAAGTGAATGTTAGATTTAAAACTTATCAGAGAAAATGTCGATTTAGTAAGACAAGCTATAAAAAACAAGAATGAAAAAGCCGATATTGATGCCATTTTAGAGCTTGATGATAAAAAGAGAAAGGCTCAATTTGAGTTTGATAACCTTAAAGCAGAGCAAAACCGTGTATCAAAAGAGATTGGAACTTTAAAAAAAGAGAAAAAAGATGCAAGCAGCTTATTAAATGAGATGCAAAATATGGCTGCAGATATAAAAGATTTGTCAACAAACTTGTCTAACATAAATACTGCACTTGAAATTGCAATGCTTACAATACCAAATATCCCTCACGAAAGTGTTATTATTGGTAAAAGTGAAGATGATAATATTATTGTAAGAGAATGGGGCAAGAAAAGAGAATTCGATTTTGAGCCAAAAGAACATACCGAATTAGCAGAACAAAATAATCTCTTAGATATAATTCGTGGAGCAAAGATTTCTGGTAGCGGATTTCCTGTATATAATAGTCAAGGAGCTCTTTTAGAGAGGGCTCTGATTAATTTTATGTTAGATTTTCATATTAAAAAACATGGGTATAGAGAGGTGATGGTTCCTTTAATTGTTAATAGGGAAACTATGACTGGCACAGGGCAGCTACCAAAACTTGAAAATGATATGTATCATATCAATGAAGACGATTTCTTTTTGATACCAACAGCTGAAGTCCCTGTAACAAACCTTTTTTCTAATGAGATTATGCCATACAATAAATTACCTCAGAAATTAGTCGCATATACTCCTTGTTTTAGGCGTGAAGCAGGTTCTTACGGCAAAGATACAAAAGGCTTGCAAAGATTACATCAATTTAATAAAGTTGAAATGGTGAGATTTGTGCATCCAGATGAATCTTGGGAAGTGTTAGAGGAGATGTGTAATGATGCAGAAGAGATATTACAAGCTTTAAAATTGCCATATCATGTGTTATCGTTGTGTACGGGAGATATGAGCTTTGCATCTGCCAAGACTTATGATTTGATGGTGTGGGCACCTGGTGCTCAAAAATACCTTGAAGTTTCATCTGTATCAAATTTTACTGATTTTCAAGCAAGACGTGCATCTATACGTTTTCGAGATACAGATGGAAAAGTAAGGTTTGTACACACTTTAAATGGGTCAGGCTTAGCTACACCGCGTACTTTTATCGCAATATTAGAAAATTATCAAAATGAAGATGGCACTATCACTGTGCCCGATGTGCTTGTACCTTATATGCATGGGTTACAAGTGATTAGTGTAGAAGATTAATGAATATTTGATAGTAAGGTATTCAATACTAAACAGGTTGATAATAAATAAAAGGTGCGGTTGAACCGCACCTTTTTTTATTCTTAATCTTCTTTAATCATTGCCAAAAACTCATCCATATAATTATCTAAAGCAGATTTGATTGGCATAATAAGAGATTGACCTAAAGCACAGAAAGATGTGTGTAACATAGTATCAGCCAAAAGTAGCATTTTGTCTAAGTCGTCTTTTTTGCCAAAGCCATTTCTTATTCTATTAATAATAATAAATAATTCTTGAGTACCTTTACTACAAGGGCTACATTTTCCGCATGACTCATGTCTAAAGAATCTGATTACAGCGTATAGCATTTCAACAATGCTAAAGTCATCTCCAATCACGAGAATTGCTCCTGATCCAAGCACAGCAGAGTATTCTTTTAAGCTTGTGTAATCCATTTTTACATCAAGTAGCTTGTCTGGCAAGAATACACCTGCAGCACCTCCAACAAGTGCAGCTTTGAACTTCTTGCCTTCTCTGATTCCACCGCCATACTGATCAATTATTTCCCTTAGTGTGACGCCCATATCTACTTCACATAAGCCTGGATATGCAACATCACCCATAATTGTGTACACTTTTGTTCCTGGTGAATCTGCAGGTCCATGTTTCAGATATTCATCTGCGCCGTTTTTTATGATAAAAGGTATATTGGAAAGCGTCTCAACGTTATTAACTACTGTCGGCTTTTGCCATGCTCCTTTTACTCCAGGGAATGGTGGTTTTGTTCGAGGTGTGCCTCTAAATCCTTCCATAGACTCAATCAAAGCTGTTTCTTCGCCACAAACATAAGCACCTGCACCGATTTTTATCAAAATATCCATATTGAAACCAGTATTAAATATATTATCTCCCAAAATTCCGTATTCTTTACATTGTTCAATCGCTTTTTTGATACGGCTAATACATAGTCTATACTCTCCACGAATATATACATAGCCTAAATTTGCACCAACAGCATATGCAGCCAACATTACACCTTCAAGAAGTTTGTGAGGGTCACCTTCCATGATTAATCTATCCTTAAATGTGCCAGGTTCACCTTCGTCAGCATTGACGACGATAAGTTTTTCGTCTGATTCAATAGGAGCCGTAAAACTCCATTTTAGTCCTGTTGGAAATCCTGCTCCTCCACGTCCACGTAATCCAGACTTTTTAACTTCATCAATCACATCATTAGGTGTCATCTTTGTTAAAGCTTTTTCCCAAGCTTCATAACCTCCAACTGCAAGGTATTCTTCAATGTTTTCTGGATCAATTAAGCCTGAATTATCTAAAACTATTCTATTTTCATAGTTATAGTTATATTTCTCAACAGCTTCTTTGTTGTACAAAAGTCTCTTTAGCTCTCTGCCTTTGATTAGGTGTTCGTTGATAATTTCATCAATATCTTCAATTTTAACTTTAATGTATATTGAATTTTCTGGATAAATTGACATACAAATGCCTGAACCAAGAGGACCTAATGGACCTGTTTCCAACACTTTTACTTCACTGTTTAAGCTATAGTCAATAAGCTTTTGTTCGAGTTGTCTTTTAAATTCTGCAACGCCTGCAAGCTTTGCAGACTCATCAATTGCAAGGAGAATATGACTTCTATAGATTTTCATTTTTCTTCTCCCTTCAGTTTATTAATAATTGCTTCAACTTTATCTTCAGTTAAATCCCCATATACATCTTCATTTATCATCATCACGGGTGCATTACCACAGACACCTAAACAGGCACATATTTCTAAAGTAAATAAATTGTCTATTGTTGTTTCTCCGACTCGTACATTTAAGATTTCACGAAGCTTTGCAATGATTTTGTCTGAGCCCTTTAAAAAACATGGAGGTGATTCACAGAGCCGGATAATATGTTTACCTCTTGGTTTTGTACTAAACATAGTATAAAACGTTAAAACACCAAATATGTGTGATGGTGCTATACGAAGATATTTCCCCACAGCGTTAATAGCTTCTTCAGATATATATTGTTGAGGATGATTGTCCTGAATTTCATGTAGAATATAAATTAGGTTTTCTCTTTCAGGCGTGTACTTCTTAAAAATTGATTCGTACATTCTATCTCCTTCCTTTATATAGATTATCATATTCCCCATTTTAATAATCTATATTTATTTTTGTGCAAAGATTACACGAAATAAAAACTATGTCAATAGTTTTTTAATTCTTTTTTTCAAAATTATAGTCTCCTCTCATTTTATGACTGGGTTATTATTTTTGAAAGCCTTTGCTTTACGTAAGTTATGAAACATTTTTGGTCAGCATTTCTGTGAAAAATAATAATAATATATTCTACAATATTTTGAAAAAAAAATGATGACTAAACAATTAGTTTATCAAAAATACTAAATAGCAATCATAAATGAACTAAATATTTTGAAAGTGATAATGCTCAGTTAAAAAACCTTTGAATATGAAAAAACACAACTTTTAACAAACGATAACAAAATTATAATGAATTATATTGACTGATTTTTTGAAATATATAAAATGGAATTAAGAGGTTAATATATGAAACATAAAAACTATTTTAAATCAATACCAGAATATCTTGGAATGTGTTTTGGTGCGGTGATATTTGCAATTGCCTATTCGTGGTTTTTGATACCATATAAGATGACTCCTGGCGGATTAGGAGGCTTAGGACAGATTTTTTATCACTTATTTGGTATTCCTGTTGGTGCATTTATGATTGTATGCAATATCCCACTTTTTATAATCGGCATGATTTTTATAGGTAAATCTTTTGGTGCAAAGACAATTTTTGGAATGCTAATTACCTCTCTCTTAACTGACTTTATGAGTTTGCAAAACTTGGCAAAGTTTGGCTTTATAAAGGATATTGCCAAGTATACTCATCATATAGGAGATAGTACAATTATTGCTTTTTTACCACCCTCAGATATCTTGCTTTCAGCAATTACAGGTGCAGTACTTTTGGGTATGGGCTTGGGCTTGATATTCAGATTTCGTGGCTCAACAGGCGGTACAGATGTGCCTGTAGCACTTCTCCAACATAAAACTGGTGTCTCGATTGGAAGAGCCTATTGGATAGTAGAGTCCTTCATAATATTCACAGTAGGTATTATTTTTAAAGACCCCAAAATAGTAATTTTTGGCTATATCAATCTTTTTATCAGCTCCAAAATGGCTGACTTAACAAGTGAAGGCTTGCCTTATGTAAAAGGTGCATTTATTGTTACAAAAAAGACAGATGTAATTAAGCAGATTATTATACAACAGATAAATAGAGGTGTGACAATCTTTAAAGGTGAAGGTGGGTATTCAGGAGAACCTCAAGATATTATCTTTTGCGTATTGAGTAGAAACCAAGTATCCCCTTTAATTGATCTTATAAAAGAACATGACCCATCAGCTTTTCTTACTCTAACAGATGTTTCAGATGTTATGGGAGATGGTTTTAGAATGCGTAAATTAAATTTAGGCAGTGAAAAACAGATAGAGAAAAATGTTAAAATATAATAAACTTTTTTTGCTAATTATTATTCTTTTATCTGTGAGTATTTGGGCTAAAGATAGCATGCAGCTTGCACGTATTCAGTATGATGGAGGCGGCGACTGGTACAACGATCCAGAGATTTTGCCAAACCTTGCACTATTTGCAAACAAGCATATATTCACCGATTTTTCAATTAAAGATAAAAACATTAAACTTAATGACAAAAAGCTATACGAATATCCATTTCTATTTATAACAGGGCACGGTAATATAAAGTTTTCTTCCAATGAAGTAATAGCTTTAAGAAGACATTTGGAAAGTGGTGCTTTTTTGTATGCAGATGATGATTATGGCATGGATGAATCATTCAGGAGAGAAATGAAAAAGGTGTTCCCTGAAAAATCTTTTGTAGAGCTTCCAAATAATCACAAATTATATAATTGTTTCTTTAATTTCCCACAAGGAATACCAAAAATTCACGAGCATGATCTCAAAAGACCACAGCTATTTGCACTATATTCAGACGAGGGAAGAATTATGGTTCTATACTCTTTTGAATCTAATATAAGTGATGGATGGGCTGATTTTTCTACTCACGATGACCCACCAGAAGTCAAAGAAGCAGCATTGAAGTTTGGGACTAATATTCTATTTTACTATCTTACAAACACTCAAAATTGAAGGAGTATTATATGTGCTTGCTGTTAGATGTGTATTATAAAAAAGGTAAAGGCAATGAATCTAATCAATATTTTATTTCGACTATCTAAAAATAATGTTATCATAAAGCATTATAATAAACAAAGATATGACGAAAAGGAAACGATTAAGTGAAAAAGATTGTCATAGCTTCTGATTTTCATCTCAAATATGCAGGGAATATTGAAGATAGAATACGATATGAAACTGTTTGTAAGTTTTTAAAATCTTTAATAAATAATTGTGACATTCTTATTTTAAATGGGGATATATTTGACCTTTGGATAGAGTGGAACAGTGTTATTATTAAAGACTATTTTGCTTTTATCAAGATACTTGCTGACTTAATAGAAAACAGAACACGAATTATATATGTATCTGGAAATCATGATTTTTGGTTTGGAACATTCTTGTCAGATACTATTGGTATCGAGCTTTATCATGACTTTTTTGGAGAAGAGATAGATGGCAAAAACTATTATGTAACACACGGAGATTTGCATACGGTAAATGATATAAGATATCAAGTATTTCGTAAAATAGTAAGAAGTTTTGTTGTAAAGCTAATTGTAAAAACGATACATCCATCAATTAGCCTTTATCTGGGTAAATTGCTATCTCGTTCAAGTAGAAAACGAAAAGAGCCTATTGGCTTACAAAATTCAAAAGAAAATGGTATGATATCTTTTGCCAAAGTAATGCTCAAAAGCTATGATCTTATCATTATGGGTCATTCACACAAACCAAAGGTGCTTTCATTGCCAGGAGGCTATTATTTAAACTCAGGCGACTGGATAATTCATATGAGCTATATTTTAATAGAAGGGGATAAAATTGAATTACTGTATTTTGATAATAAAAGAACTGATTAATAAACCAAATATTAAGGTTATTTTACTGTTTTAAAGCAATAGTGGTAACAAAAAGGAGAATGTATAATAATATGTGTAAAGAAAAACATCATAGAATCAACTATGAATCACAAAAAAACAAATATATAAAGAGGTATTATGTTATTACATCATAAATTTATTGAATGTGCAAAGAAATATCCACAAAAAGTAGCAATACATGAACAGATGACAGGCAGTGATACCACCTATAGCAAATTATTAATAGCTTCCTTATTAATGGCAAACAAAGTAAAGCATTATAAAAGCAAGTATATCGGCATTATGCTGCCTCCATCCGCTGGGTGTACTATCGCAATACTTGCAACTTTATTTGCTGGCAAAACACCTGTGATGATTAACTATTCAACAGGTGCATCCCAAAACTGTCTTTATGCTCAAAAGAAATGCAATATAAGAACTATTTTGACAAGTGAGAAGCTCTTAGAAAAGATTCAAGAGGAGCCAGTTAAAGGAATGGTATTTTTAGAAGAATTGGTAAAAAAAATCAATCCTCTCGAGAAAATTAAGGCAGCTGCAATATCTAAACTACCTACTTTTGTTTTAAAAAGCATTGTAAGTGGAGGCACAGAAGAAGATGAGCTTGTAATACTGTTTACAAGCGGTAGTGAAAAAGATCCAAAGGCAGTAGTGCTGTCTCACAAGAATATTATGTCAAATATTAGTGGAATAATGGCTATATTAAGCGTTTCTTCTAATGATGTGTTCATCGCAAATCTTCCTTTTTTTCATGTGTTTGGTTTAACTATTAATTTATGGCTTCCTCTATTTTTGGGCAGCAAAATTGTAGCACATGCTAACCCGTTAGACTACAAATCAATTGTTGATTCTATAAGGAAACACAAGGTTAGTGTGTTGGTTGCCACACCAACCTTTTATTATTGGTATCTCAAAAAATCAACAAAAGGCGATTTTGACTCAATAAGGTATGCAATCGCTGGTGCTGATAAGTTGCAATCTCAGACGCAAGAAGAGTACTTAAAACATCATAATCTGCACATATATGAGGGTTATGGCACAACAGAAACAAGTCCCGTTGTATCTACTAATACACCCGATGCAAATAAGTTTGGCAGTATTGGAAAGCCTCTACCTGGTATGAGAGTGAAAATTGTTAATATTGATACAGATACAGAGTGTGCACCAGGAGAAGAAGGGAAAATATTAGTAAAAGGAAATTCTGTAATGAAAGGCTATTTTGGAGATTTTGAAGAAACTTCTCTACGCATACGAAACGGTTGGTATGATACTGGAGATATGGGAATGCTCGATGATGAGGGCTTTTTATATCATCGCGGCAGATTAAAAAGATTTGTAAAGATAGCTGGAGAAATGATTTCTTTAACAAAAGTTGAGAGTGTCATGGATATGGTTTTGCCTGAAGGCACCATATGTTGTGTTGTCGAAATACCTGATTCTATTAAAGGTGCAGAAATTGTGGCAGCAGTAACCACAGCTGAGATTGACCACAGAAAAGTTAGAAAAATGATGGCAAAGCATTTACCGTCAATTGCAATACCTAAACGTTTTCACGTAATTGAAAATATTCCACTGGCAACCAGTGGTAAAGTTAATTTCAGAGCAGTTGAAGATATTTGCAGGAAACTTGAAGAGGAAATCAAATGAAAATAGACTTGCACTTACATACAAACTTTTCAGATGGCAAATTGAGTCCAGAAAAAATATTAAAACTTGCATGGGAAAACCACTATGAATATATATCGATAACTGACCACGACAGCATTTTGGGTTATCTCGAAGCAAAAAAGTATTTAGCTAAGTACCCTCTTGAGCTAATATCAGGAGTTGAAATTAGCACAAATTATCAATCGAGTGATGTTCATATATTAGCGTATTATTTTGATGAAAATAATGATGAATTTATCGAAATGCTAAGGAAAATCTATGATAGTCGCTATGGTAGAGCAAAGCAAATTGTTTCAAATTTAAATCAAATGGGAATTGACCTTAAGTGGGAAGACGTATTGAAATATGCTGGACAACATAAATATATCGGTCGCCCACATATTGCAAGGGCTTTGATAGAAAACGGTTTTTGCAAAACCATAAAAAGTGTTTTTGATCGCTATCTTAATAATGACTCTCCAATCTATGTGCCAAAATATCGTATAGATACTGCCTACGCTGTTGATTTAATCCAAAAAGCTGGTGGTATTTCTGTTGTCGCCCATCCTGGAAGATTAGAAGATGATAGCCTCTTATACGAGTTTATTGATATGGGAGTTGAAGGAATTGAAGTGTATTATGCATCACACTCAACAGGACAAATTAAATTTTACGAACAAATAGCTTTAGAGAATAATCTGATAAGAACAGGTGGCTCAGATTTTCATGGCTCAGATTTTTATTATCTAAATTATACAGCACCAGATGTTTGCATTAAAGAATTAAAGGCAAGACATGCCAGCAAGAGAGGTTTAAATGGAACAGTTTGATGAGCTTTATCAATTACCAAAAAGCGTTAGTTTCCCAAAGCTTTCGCGTTATTTTGCATTAATAATGGGCATATTGTTGATTATTTACTCAATATTTGTTATCTTTACAAAATTAAATGAAAACACATCAACATTTATGAAAATCGTTCCTTTTTTTATAGCTTTTTTGGCTTTAGATTCTATTACAAGAAACTTATTTTCACTTAATAAGATTACTATCAACGAACAAGAGCTTAAACTTACTTTTTTGGCAAAAAAATCAGTTACTATACCATGGCTAAGAATGACAAAAATGGAAATATATAAAGGCAAAGCAAAAGGCTTTAATATTTTTTATATCGAAAACGGACAAGAAAAAAAGTACTTTTTAACTATGCAATTTCCCAAAATGATCGAAATTATCAACTTAATAGTCTTTCTTGCACCACATGTAGAGTATGATGAATTTGTTAAGAGTCTTGCTATTCTACCAAAAAGCAAAAATAATTAATATTTTACTTGCTAAAAAAAGACTTATTTTTTATAAGACATATGAATTCACATTTAAAAAAGTAAGGAGTCAAAAATGGCTGATATTAATGACAAAAACAATGTAGAAACAAATGAAGAAGATATTACTATTGATCTTGAACTTGAAGACGGTACTATTCTTGAGTGCTTAGTATTAGATACTATGGAGTATGAAGGAGAAGACTATATTGCTCTTTTACCTGAAGGACAAAATGAGTATCTTGTTTATGGCTATAAAGAGCACGAAGACGGGATAGAAATTATCAATATCGATGATGATGAGTTGTTTTCAAAAGTTATAGATGAATTTGAAGCTCAATTTGAAGAGTATGACGATGAAGATGAAGACTTTGATGACGATGAAGATGATGACTTTGATGAAGACGATAAAGAATAATTTTCTTTAACAATTTTGTTTTGAAAATGCCGGTATATATCGGCATTTTTTCAAATATTAAAATCTGTTTCTGGAGGTGAGATGGATATTCTATTAGTTGATGACGAAGAGCTGAGCCGTATTGCAATAAAGGATTTCATTACTGAACAGCTTGGGCATAATGTGTTTGATTATACTAATGGCGTTGAAGCTTTTAAAGCATGGCAAGAAAGGCATTTTCCTGTTGTTATAAGCGACATAAAAATGCCTCTTATGGATGGGCACAAGCTATTAGAATCAATTAAAAATGATACAAAAGGCAAGAATACTGATGTAGTATTAATGACTGGTTTTGCCGATGTTGATTCAGCTGTAAGAGCATTAAGAAACGGTGCTTACGACTATCTACAAAAACCCGTTGAAATAGAAGAACTTGCTTCCATCTTAGATAAAATTGAAGAACATCAGTCTTTATTAATAGAGAATTATCAGCTTAAAAAAGAATTCGATCATACTGTTGAAAGGGCAACTGAAGATATTCAGAGAAAGCTCAATTATTTTCAAGCAGCATATTCAAATGTGGTCGGAATTGGTAATGTCGGTATTTTTTCTGAAGTGATGCAGTCAATAATGTCTGTTGCTGAAAAGCTTAATAAAGATAGATCAATCCCTGTACTTATCGAGGGTGCAACTGGAACAGGCAAAGAAATAATAGCACGTAAAGTGCATTTTGGCGAAGAAAACTCCACCTTGCCTTTTGTTACTGTCAATTGTGCTGCTATATCTCCAAGCCTCTTTGAGAGTGAGCTGTTTGGCTATGAAGAGGGAGCTTTTACTGGTGCAAAAAGACAGGGAAATATCGGAAAAATGGAAATGGCTCAAGGTGGTACATTATTTCTTGATGAAATAGGGGAGATGCCCTTAGACCTGCAGCCAAAACTGTTACGTGCAATACAACAACAAGAAATATATCGAGTTGGTAGCTCGAGAAAGATAAAATTAAACATTCGTTTTGTTTTTGCAACGAATAGGAATTTACAAGAGCAAGTCAAAGAGGGTAGGTTCAGAGCAGATCTTTACTATAGATTAAATGTTGCCAAAATTTATATTCCTCCATTAAAAGAGCGTAAGTCTGAAATATTCCCATTAGCTCAAATGTTTCTCTTGCAAAATGCAGAATTAAAACAAAAGAAATTCAGAATTATCAATAAAGATGCAAAAAAGATATTAGAAAACTATGACTGGCCTGGAAATGTGAGAGAATTACAAAACTCAATCGAGAGAATTGTCCTATTATATGACGAAATAGAGCTAAGAAGTCAACATCTACAGTTTTTAGAAAATGACCTTTATTACAATGTTGACGAAAAAAACATTATCAAACCTGGTTCTGTCGTTATTCCCGACGAACCATTTGATTTACCTTTACTCGAAAAAGAAATTGTACAAAAGACTCTTGAGAAATTTAATGGCAATAAAACACAGACTGCCAAGTTTTTGAACTTAACACGCAGCGCTTTAAGATCAAGGCTATAAAAGAAGGTTTAATATGGAAAGAAAAGTAAAGAAGGTTATCAATGTTGGAAATGTAGCTATTGGCGGGCATAATCCAATCAGTATCCAATCAATGTGCAATACTCATACACAAGATATTCAAAAAACTGTGGAGCAGATAAATAGATTATCTGAAGCAGGTTGCGAGATAATCAGAGTAGCTGTGCCAAACATAGAAGCAGCACAAGCTATCAAAGAAATCAAAAAACAAATAAGAATACCTATTATCGCTGATATACATTTTGATTATAAGCTTGCCATCGAAGCAATTAAATCCAACGTTGATGCCCTTCGCTTAAACCCTGGCAATATTGGCTCTGAAAACAATGTTAAAGCAGTGATTGACCATGCAAAAGAAAAAAGTATCCCTATTCGTATCGGCGTTAATAGCGGTTCATTATCAAAAGAAAAGCTCCAAAAATATGGCGTATGTGCAACAGCAATTGTTGAAAGTGCACTTGAACACGTAGCTATTTTAGAAAAGCTAAACTACGAAGAGATAAAGATATCGGTAAAGGCATCATCTGTGCCACTGACTTTGGAATCATACAGACTTTTAAGTAGCAAATGCCCATATCCATTACATCTTGGCGTGACAGAATCTGGCACCGAATTCGCAGGTACCATAAAATCATCTATTGGTATCGGAACTCTGCTTGCCGAGGGGATTGGCGACACTATTAGAGTGTCATTAACCGATGACCCTATAAAGGAAATATACGTAGCAAAGCAAATATTAAAGTCTTTAGGCTTAAAAAAAGGATTGGAAATCATTTCTTGTCCAACATGCGGCAGGACTCAAATTGACTTAATAGAATTAGCAAAAAAAGTTGAAATTGCATTAACAAATTTTGAAAATAAAGAGCTTACTATTGCTGTCATGGGTTGTGAGGTTAATGGTCCAGGAGAGGCAAGAGAAGCAGACTTCGGCATTGCTGGTGGCAAAGGTCAAGGCTTAATCTTTCAAAAGGGACAGATTATCAAAAAAGTGCCAGAAGAATCTCTACTTGATGAGCTTATTGCTTTAATAAAGCAAAATAGCGATTGATGAAACAATATTTTATCCTATTTCTACTTTTAATAGTTACTTACTTAAGTGCTGACGAGCTATTGATTGAAGATATAGAATTCATTGGAAACAATAGATTTAGCAGCAGTGAATTACATAGGCATATCCTATCTAAAATAGGGGATATGCTTAATAATGAGCAGTTAAACGAAGATAGGCTAAGGCTTTTAAACTTCTACCAGCTATCAAATATGGCGATAACGAGTATCTCATATCCAGAAAAGATACCTACTAAAGACAATAAAGTAAAAATTGTGTTTCATATCAGAGAAAAAGAAAACCCTCAGATAAATGATATTAGATTTACTGGCAATAATTATCTATCAGAACAAAAAATAAAGCAGCATATCTACTTCAAAGCTAATCAATACAAGATACAAGATATTGAAACGATACAACAAAAGATTTTAGATATCTATTTAGAAAGATCATTTTTGTTCTGCCAAGTTTCTTATCAAGGTATGACTGTTGAAAATGACACACTAATAGCAAATTTCAAAATTGATGAACACAAACAAGTAATATTTAAAAACGCTATGATTAAAGGTAACAAAGTATCAAAAGACACTTCTATTATCAGAATCAGCAAATTAAAAAAAGATATGTTGATTAATTATGACCTACTAAAGAATGCTGAGAATAAACTTAATAGCAAGGATTATATCAAGCAAGCTTACATATTACCCATTAATGAAGAGACTATTTTGTTTGATATAAGCGAATCTAAAATGACACATATAGAGGGTTTATTTTCTTTTAATCAAAGTGAAAAAAATAGTGCTATAGGCTTTCTAAAATTTGACTTTTTAAACCTCTTTGGTACTGATAGGACTTTAAATTTTCATTGGCAATCAAGTCAGAATCAACAAAAAAGCCTAAAAATGAAATATTCCGATCCTGGTCCCATACAAATACCTGTCGGCTATAACTTATCTTTTCAAAGAGAAGAAGCTGATTCATCATATATCAAAGTATTATCTGAAGCTGAGATATACACTTATTTTGATAAACATCAAACAGGCATAATCATATCTCTTAACGATATCAATCCTGGCACCAGAATCTTTAATAATTATGACAAAAATACTCAAAACAATATCGGCTTTTTCTGGAACTATAATTCTTTTGACTATCCACGTAACCCCACCAGTGGCATGCATTTTTACTATAAACACATATTAAACAAAAGTAAAAAACAAAAACAAGTCATTAACAGACAAGCCGATGAGTTTATTGCATCATTAACAAACTCAATAACAAATAAAATTATCATTTACAACTCAATAAATGCTAAGTATATTCAAAATAAGTCTTTAGAGGTCTATGATTTATATACTGCAGGTGGTACATTCAGCATCAGAGGCTTTCCAGAAAACTTCTTTTATGGCAATAAGGTATTTTGGATTAATAACGAACTAAGACTCTTGACAAATAGAGACAGCAGATTCTTTGTTTTTATCGATTACGGTCATATAAAAGACGAGAGAGTACAAATAGTCAAAAGCTACAAAAATATTATTGGATATGGAGCTGGATTAAGGCTTCTCACCAGAGCAGGTATTTTACGAATGGATTATGGCTTGCACTACTATGATAATATTTGGACTTCGCCAATGGAGGGCTTTGTTCATTTAGGTATTGAAACGAGTTTTTAATTGACTATAAAAAACATGTCCCTCTATATATATATGCGTCCGAATTCATAGCTTTTTGAAAACTATTTTCAACTATTTTTAATTATTCTTACAAATAGGCTCCCAGAGCGGGTTTGGAGACGAATATTTTTATATAATTATTTCCACTCCCACAGGGCAATGGTCAGAACCCTCGATATCTGGCATAATAAAGGCATCTTTTATAAATGGAAGAAACTCTTTATTTACAAAGACATAATCAATCCTCCAGCCAACATTTCGTTCACGAGCTCGTGTTTTATATGACCACCATGTATATTGCTCTGGTTCATCATGGAAATGCCTAAATGTATCGACATATCCATGTTCCACAAGCTTATCAAGCCATGCTCGCTCAATAGGCAAAAATCCTGAGACTTTTTCGTTATCTTTGGGGCGTGCCAAGTCTATCTCTTTATGTGCTGTATTATAATCTCCCATGACAACGATATGCTTACCTGTTTTTCTTAAATTCTCTATATGAACCAGAAATTGCTCATAAAACTCCAGTTTATATTGCAAGCGATCATCTCCCATACCGCCATTGGGGAAATACACATTGAAAAGATAAAACTTATCATATTCTACACAATTAATCCGACCCTCATTTTCAAAATATTCATTATCAATCGAATTAGAAAAAGAGATAGGCTTTTGCTTGGTAAATAAAGCTGTTCCTGAATAGCCTTTCCGCTCTGCAAAGTCATAATAAATATGATAATCACTGCCAAGTGCGGACACTTCTTTTGGTATTTGTTCTTCCTGAAGCTTTGTTTCTTGAATGCCCAATACATCAGGATTAAAATCCTCAATAAAATCAAAAAAATTCTTCTTGATAATAGCTCTTAAGCCATTGATATTCCAGGATATTATCTTCATTGTATTCTCCATTTTCTGGTCATCATAATGTGTTCTTTCAAACTTTGTCTTAACGTCAACTCGCTTACATTCATCATATATTGGGCAAATATCACAACGTGGATTTATTGGTTTGCATAGGCTCTGCCCAAATGCAACGAGATATGAATTATAGTTTATCCAAAGCTCGATCGGCAATTTATCTCTTAACGCCATTTCGCTTTGCAAAGGCGTTTTGGTCTTAATATAACCCAGTCTATTACTAATTCTATGCACATGAATATCAACACACATTGCAGGCTTTTCAAAAGCCAAAGCTCTGACCAAATTTGCGGTTTTTCTGCCAACTCCTGGCAACTTAACCAAGTCATCTATTTCATCAGGAATTTTGCCCTCAAACATAGTATTCAGTACTTCAGGTAATGCTTTCAAATACTTCGCCTTATTTCTAAAAAAGCCAACAGGATAGATAAGCTTTTGAATCTCTTCTTCACTCAATAAACCAAGCTCGTCAGCATTATCAACCTTTGAAAACAGTCGTGAAACCACTTCAGCAGTCACTTCATCTTTAGTTCTTGCCGACAAAATAGTACCAACTAAAATCTTAAAAGGGTCTTCTGTTTGTGCTTTGACCAGGTCAATAATAGGTGTAGTAACACTCTTAAAGTGTTCTCCTAAAACATCATATATTCTTTTAATATCCATATCAACCTCCAAAGAAATAATTGTCTATCCCTTCAGCATACTCATCTGACTTAAGATATTTATTTATAAACTTATTAACTTTTCCAGTATATGCACTTTTGGCAGGCAATAGAATACAAAAATCCTCATTCGTATTGACCTCTGCAACAATATCAAGTTGTTTGCTTTCAGCTATGGTTTTATCAACTAATATCACATCAACTTCGTCATCCTCTAAAAAGTTTAAAAGGCTTGTAAGTGTTTTCTTTCTATAGACTTTGTTGGCTCTAATTAATTTTGCTTCGATTAATTCCTTATCAACTTTATATTCTCCACTCGAGCCGAGTAATACACCAACCTTATATTTTGAAATATCTGCAAGTTCATTAATTTCCAAATCTTTATTTGCCACCACTACTTGATTTCCATTATAATAACTGTTTGAGCAGGTAAAGATTTGTTTTCTATCTTCAGTAGCATTTAAAGATGATATCACCATATCGAGTTTTTTGTTATTTAAACTATCTAAAAGGGCCTTGACAGAGCTTTGAACATAGACAGGTTTTATATTATAATTCTTACAAAAGCTATTTATCATATCGATTTCAATGCCAGTATTTACAGCCAAACTGTCTTTAAAATTAAATGGATAAAAATCTGATGATATCCCCACCAATAGCTCTTTTTTATCGTTACCACATTTTTTAATAACAGTAACAATTAAAACAAAAACAAAAAGTAATGATATTAAAACAATCTTATTTTTCATATTAATACCTCCTTAAAGCTTATTTACAAAGTATTCATGCATATCTGAATATGTTTGAAAATGCTTGTCTGATAGCTCAATAACTCTTTCCAAATCTTTTCCTGTATAGTCGTCATGAATAGAAAAAACTCTCATCTGTGCATTTTTACCCGCTTGCACACCGACCAAAGAGTCTTCGATTACCAAACAGTTCTCTGGTGCAATTTCAATACTTTCTGCTGCTTTTAAGTAAATATCTGGATGAGGTTTGCCTTTGATATCTTGACAACCAGCGCTAAAAAACTCAAAATAGTCCTCAACTTTATTACTCGACAAGACAGCTCTCGCCAAGTGTTCGGAATTACTTGTTCCGATCGCCAACTTAATATTTTTTTCACGTAAGAAGTTTAAAACATCAATGACATTAGGCTTGATTTTCAATTCATAGCGATAATAGTCCTCAACCATTGATTGCCACTCAAGTTTAATCTCATCGAGGCTTTCAGCAAGTTTAAACTTATCTTTAAATAAGATTGCCAAGTCATTGATACTATTGCCTGATTCTGTGTCAACAAACAAGTCTTCTGGTACTTCAATATTTCTCTTTTTCAAAAAATCGACATCGACCTTATCCCAAATTCCCATTGAATCGATCAGGGTCCCATCCAAATCAAATATAACTGCTTTAATCATTTTATTTCCTCATTAAATATTCTCTTAATTTCGCACTCATAATGTCCATAACCCACACAGTTATGGCAATCATGAGCATTATTATACTCACATTGCTCCATTTCAACAACTGCTGTTGCTGCTGCAGAGCTTGCCCAATGCCACCACCGCCAACAAAGCCGACAATAGTAGCCATCCTTATATTAATATCCCATCGATAGATTGTGAAAGCCAAAAAAGGGGATAGAATCTGAGGTACAACAGCAAAAATCCATATTTGTAGCGTACCTGCACCTGTCGCCTGCATTGCTTCCACTGGTCCATGGTCTATATTTTCTATTTGCTCTGAATAAAGTTTTACCAGAGATGCAATTGAGTGTACCATCAAGGCTAACATCCCTGCAAATGGTCCTATACCCACCCAGACAGTAAATATGATAGCCCACACAATTGCCTCAATGGATCTCGTAAATGTCGATAAAGTTCTGACTATATAATAAACCATATTTGGTATAGGTCGTTTTGACATTAAGTTACGAGCTGCAAAAAAGCTCAAAAAGAAGGCAAATGGTATAGCTAAGACAGTTGCCATCAATGCCAGGTATATTGTTTGGGCTAATGCATTCAACATAGGCACAAATAGAGAAAAGTTTGGTGCAAACAGATTTTTCAAAATATTTGATGCTTTATGAAAGTTCAAAACAAACTTAACTGGCTGAATCTCAACTATATAGAAACCGACAAGAATCGTTAGCACAATTGCCATTATTGACAATATCAATAATAAGCGTTTTTTAAGTCTTTCTCCTGTTTTGAGCTGCAGCAAGAACAAGAATAAAGATACAATTAAAGTTAGTAAAGGCGAATATAGTAATGAATTAAGATTATATATAGCATAGATATCCTGAATCTTAAAAACAAGATATTGTATTGAGCCTATAACAACAATAATTAGTGTTAAGATGATGATATTATTTTTGATTTTTTGTGACATTGCTACCTATTTAATATCTATTTCTTCAGCATTTTCGCCATATATTTGTTTAAACTTTTCATTTGTTATTTCCACAGGCAAGCCATCAAAAACGAGCTCTCCATCTTTCAAAGCCACTACTCTGCTACCATATTTACGAGCCAAACTTAGAAAGTGTAAAGAGCAAATAATCGTTATATTTTCTTCTTTATTTAATTTGCCCAAATATCTCATCACAGAATCAGCAGTTGCGGGGTCCAGGCTTGCTACAGGTTCATCTGCCAAGAGGATTTCTGGCTCTTGCATGAGTGCTCGAGCAATTGCAACTCTCTGTTTTTGCCCGCCCGACAATGTTTTGGCTTTTTGTTTTTTCTTATCGAGCAATCCCACCTTATCGAGATTATTATCTGCTTTTTCATTAATCTCTTTATTAGCAATCATGCTAATAGACTTGCGTGTCGAAAGATATCCTAATCGCCCTGTCATGACATTCATTTTTGCACTAAAGTTGGGTATCAAATTGAATTCTTGAAAAATCATGCCAATACTACGCCGTGTTTTGCGTAAATCCTTCAAATTCAATTGAGTTATATCTTCATCATAAAATAAAATACTACCTGAACTTGGCTCAATCAACCTATTGATGCAACGTAAAAGCGTGGACTTACCAGATCCAGACAATCCCAATAAAATGACAAATTCTCCTCTTTTTATACTCAATTTGACATTTTTCAGGGCATGAACATTACTCGGATAAATTTTATTTAAATCTTTTATCTCCAAAATTATATCATTTGAAGAGCTCATTTGCATCCATTCCGAGTGTCTCAAGTGTCTCTCTTACAATATTATAATCGCTATCTGATGAACGAATAAAGCCATCAACATTATAAAGTGCCTGAAGTTCTTTTTGACCTTCTGGATCCTCAGCATATTTCAGAAGAGAATTAACTATCTTCTCCTTTAAATCTGCAGGAAACTTATCTCTAAAAGTAACTGTGTCATTGGGAATCCAATCAGTAAAGCCAATAATTTTTACTTTTTCATAAACGTCAGGGTGTGTTTCTTCGACAGAGCTTCTGGCATCATATGGTTTGCCTTCTCGCTCTTCTGACCAGAATGTACAGCCTACATCAGCATTTTGTTCATACACTGCCAAGATAACCTGTGGGTGCCCACCTGCCATTATTTCTTTTTTAGGCTTGATATTGTTTTGCTTCAAAATAGCTGATGGATAGATATAGCCAGAAGTCGAGGCTGCGTCTGTATAGGCAATTACTTTTCCTTCTATATCTTCAATACTATTTACACCACTATTTACATTGGCAACAAATTGTCCTCGATAAGCGCTCAAGTGATTACGAACTGTGGTGAGCTCAACTTGTGCATTATACTTCTCATGTGCCATAACATAAGCAAAAGTAGCTAAAAAAGCAATATCTGTCTCGTCAGTACCCATTGCCTCAATTACTGCTGCATAGCTTGTTGGCACTCCTACCTTAAAAAATAAGCCTGTATCTTGATGTAAAAAGTCCTTAATAGCCTCTGCACTCGTGATTATTTTATTTGCCTCCATCGATGGCACGAAATAGAGTTTGATAGGATTTCTTCGTGTACCTAAAGGTTGTTCTGAACATGCTGTGAACATTAATAATAAAATAGCAAACAGCCAAAAATATCTCTTAAACATAATCATTCTCCTTTAAATTTAAGATTTGTTGATCAAGCTCTTGCCTGTCATTTCTTGCGGTTGTTCAATATCCATTAACTCTAAAAGGGTCGGAGCAATATCTGCGAGAATGCCAGAATCAATGCTTTTTATAGAATTATCATTACTTACAACACAAATGGGTACATCATTCAAGCTATGTGCTGTCATAACATTGCCTTCTTCGTCAAACATTTGCTCTGCATTGCCATGATCAGCTGTAATTATTACAGAAAAACCTTTTTCCAAAGCCAATGGTATGATATCACCCACACACTGGTCAACTGTCTCAACTGCCTTTACTGTAGCATCAAACACGCCTGTATGTCCGACCATATCGCAGTTTGCAAAGTTCATTATTATCGATTGATATTTATCTGATTTAATTGCTTTAATACATTCATCTTTAACAATTAACGCATGCATTTCTGGTTGCATATCATAAGATGCAACTTTTGGCGATGGCACAAGTATACGATCCTCGCCTTGATACGCTTTTTCAACTCCACCATTAAAGAAGAAAGTAACATGAGCATATTTCTCTGTCTCTGCCAAACGTAATTGTTTTACCTTGTTTTTTTCAAATACCTCTCCTAAAATATTAGTCAATACTTGATTACGAAATGCTACAGGTACATAGTCATTAAAACGAATATCATATTCCACCATTCCCACATAGCAAAGCTTGTTTAAATACTTTGCATCAAATTCCTTAAAGTCTTGATAAATAAAGCTACTTGTAAGCTCTCTTGCTCTATCTGACCTGAAATTAAAAAATATAATACTGTCATTATCTTTTATTTTGGCAATAGCCTGTTTATTTTCACAAATAACAATAGGTTCGATAAATTCATCTGTTATATCTTTATCATAGCTATTTTGTATTGCATTTATAGGGTCTGCATTTTGCTCGCCTATACCATTGACTAAGGCATTCCAAGCACGCTCGACACGTTCCCATCTATTATCCCTATCCATTGCATAGAATCTGCCCATTATACTACCAATTCTGCCTGTCTTTTGCTCTTCAAGATATGCTATTAAGTCGTTCACAAAGCCAATTCCTGAGTTTGGCAAAGTATCTCTGCCATCCATAAAACAGTGGATAAATACATTAGAAAAATTCTCTTGTTTACAAAGTCTAATAAGTGCATAAAGGTGTTTTAAGCTGCTATGCACTCCGCCATCAGAGATAAGTCCCATAATATGCAGATTACTATTATTTTCTTTTGCATGATTAATTGCTTTGAGTAATGCCTCGTTTTCAAAGAATTCCCCAGACTCTATTTTGCTATCTATCAATGTATTGAGCTGATAGACAACCCGCCCTGCTCCTATGTTTAAATGCCCCGTTTCGGAATTTCCCATAATCCCATCAGGTAAGCCCACGCTTTTGCCCGATGTTTTAAGTCTTGCTAACGGATATTTATTTTGATAATAATCAAGATTTGGCGTTTTTGCAGCTTGTATTGCATTTCCTTTTGTATTTGGATTTATCCCATATCCATCTAATATCATCAATAATGTCTTATTCATATTTCATCCCATTGTGAAAAATATCTATCACGTTTTTATATATGTTTTTAAGTGGTAAGTTGTCTTTTCTCAACGACCATTCAGACAGTATAAAATCTATTGATCCGTATAATATCTTTGCAGCCAATACAGGGTCTATTTGCTTCATATAGCCTTTATCAACGCATTCTTTTATTAAGTCTTCGAGAAGTGAGAGATATTTATTAATCGGGTGAAAGTCTGGAAAGCGGTCATAAAATTCTGGGCTTTGTCTCACTTCCTGAACGAAGAATCTCACATAGTCAGGATTATTTGTAAATAATTCAATATGATATTCAAAGACCTTATATAGCTTTTCTAATGGGTTTTTTTCATCTTTAATTGCTTCTTGTATCAGTTCAAGTTTTTCATCAACCATTTCGTTAAAAACCTTTATCATCAAGTCATCTTTATTTTTATAATACAAGTATAATGTTCCATCAGCAACACCTGCACTTTTGGCTATATCTGACATTGACGTATTGTGAAAGCCATTTTTTGCAAAATTCTCAATTGCAGATTCAAAAATAGCTTTTTTCTTTTTTGCTTTGTTTTGGTCTACTTTTTTTATCTTCTTTGCCATATCTTCCTTAATCCTTTTTATATTTTTATCAATAAGACTGTCGCATAAGCTGTCATTCCAGCTTCTGAACCGCTTATACCTAATCGCTCTTCTGTGGTTGCCTTTACTGATATTTGCTCAATTTCAGCCTCCAAGTCCGATGCAATATTTGTTCTCATTTTTATCAGATATTCTTGTAATTTAGGTTTTTGTGCACAGATCACAGTGTCCACATTTTGTAATTTATAGCCTTTTTCTTTAACAAGAGAGTATGCCTTTCTTAATAAAATACGGCTATCGATATGCAAAAGCTTTCCATCTGTATCAGGGAAATGTTTGCCTATATCGCCCAAAGCCAATGCACCCAAGAGTGCATCAGTTATTGCGTGCAGAAGAACATCAGCATCAGAATGACCCAATAGTCCTTTTTCAAACGGAATTTCTACGCCTCCGAGTATCAGCTTGCGACCCTCCACCAGTCTATGAACATCATAACCAATGCCTATTCTCATAAAACATCCTTTTTGTTAAAATCCTGCATAATGGCTGTGGCAAGCACGAGATCTTCTGGATTGGTGATTTTTATATTATTATTAGAGCATTCTACAATTGTGACTTTATTGCCATAATACTCACATAAACCCGCATCATCAGTAAGATTAAGCCCATCTTTGGCTGCTTTCTGATGCAAATTAAAGATTAGTTCATAATCAAATGCCTGTGGTGTATGAACTTCAACAAGCTCATCACGATTAACTGTCTCTGTAACATAATTATCAAAAAACTTTTTGATTGTGTATTTGACTTTAGTTACGGGTATGACAGCCTTTTCAAGTTTTGCTTTATTAATCAGGTTATTGATTTCTTCTTGATAGACAAATGGTCTAACTGCATCATGTATCAGTACAATTTTCGTATCTGCAGGGCACTTTTTTAGTCCATTAAATACAGATTCTTGTCGAGTTTTGCCTCCTGCTGTAAGCGTTACTTTATCTAAATAAATTCGCAATTCATTTTCTAACAATTCTATATCTTCTTTTGGCGAAGAAATAATAATATTCTCAATCAAATTATGTTCATAAAAGGCTTTTACTGTCCACTCAAGTATAGATTTGTCAAAGATCTGAAAATACTGTTTCTTTTTTGTTTTATTAAACCTTGTTCCACTGCCACCTGCAGTGATTATAACGCAAATTTGAGTCACAAAGTATCCTCATTTATACTCACAGCTTGTGCTGCATTTCTTTTAAAAAGAAATATATGCTTGATTGCGTAATTCCAAGCCATTGCGGCGAAATTACCCAAAGGTTTTGCAATGGCATAGCTTATATTTGTATGTTTGGATATCATGTAAATAAATAAGTTCATAATCAACAATGCAACAATTTCTATCGCAAAGAAAATCGTCATCTCGATATGCCAAGCGTCTTTCATACTTCTATTTGTAAAAATCCATTTTATGCTAAAATAGTAATTCAAAATAATGCCAACAATATAACCGATAGTAGATGCCAGCAAATAATTTAACGAGACATGGTACTTTAAAAACAGACTTAAAAAATAATCTATTAAAAAGCAGATTAATCCAAAGATTGAATATCTTATCATCTGACCATAATGCTTTTGAAATTTTATTTTTAACCACTTAGTCATCGTCTAATTCGCTTTCTTTTATCTTAACCGCCTCATTAAGCTTTATTGTCATATTTACTAATTCTTTGCAGTTATCAACTGTCCAATCTTTTAATATCTGATTTGTTAGCTGATAAAATACATCGTGGGCAGGTTCCTTAGTTCTGTGGGATGCATAGTCAACAAGTTTGTCCATCACTGATCGCAGCAAAATTCTTCGATTATCATCACCATCAATAAACCAAAATCTTATATAGGGATAAGATTGTGCAGGCTTAACTTTGGTTGATTGAATAATAATATTCTCAATTTTTCTTTGCATGCTCTCATTTTCCTCATCTATATGCCTGGCTAATGTTTCAAAGATAAATTCATGGTCGGTTTTTGCTAAGTTTTCAATACCGTGTAGAGCAAGTGTTTTTTGCTTTGGATTATCGCTATTAAGCCAATCTTTCATGTGTTTCTTTGTCTCTTCTGGATATCTTTTCCACATATCAAGAATGATTGCTTCTACCTCCCAAGGCGTATTGTCCCAAAAACCGTTTAACAATACTATCAGGCTTTCTGGCTCTGTTTTATAACATTCCCAATAATAAAAAAGACCAGCTGCCCTCACTCCATAGATATCGCTTGACGTAAAGTTTTGCAAAACAAAGAGCAATACTTTGTCTTGTCTATCATAGTTTGCCAAATGTTTGCCTACTATCTCACGCACATAATAATTAGGTGTGCTCAAAAGCTTGTTTAATGCCTTAACAGCCCTTTCTTCTCCATCATAAATGATAAAGTCATAGATTTCATCGACTCTCTCTTTTAATTCCTTGATCTCTTTATATTCTAATCTACCTATCGTTTTTATCATATTTTGTTCCTATCTATCCTATTAAATGATGATTATCAATTTGACATCTTAAAAACTATATTATTATTTCAAGTTCTTTGTCAATGATTTTTTGTAAAAACATTACAAAAAAAGAATTTGTGTTTTTCTCTATGAATAATAATCTCAATAATCAACAGCAAAGCATAAATCTTATTAGTTTATATCAGTCAGCAAATCGATATCACACTCTGCACATCAATCACAGGTATATCAACAAAAACCTCCTGAATAGATTCCATCAGTACATTATTAGGCAAATGATTATTCTCTACACTATAACTGTTCAAACAAAATGCAGAAAGAGGGAAATTGTTCAAACAGAATAAATTAGCTTTTAAAAATATCTGCAGATTGTGGTCCGAACACATCAGATGAAGCGGGTGTTTAATGATTAATCTACCCTCATAATTCGCAATAAGATCTTTAAACTTTTTCATCACATGATCAGTAACAGCACTGGGAATATAAAAATAGTCGGGCTGATTCTTTAAAATTGAAACAAGTTCATTCTCATTTTTGAAAAAAGACTGCAGATGAGTATTAACTATTTCGCCATTTTGCTCATAATAAAAGAATCTATCATCAATATCTGCAAGCTCTGTTTTTCTTATTTTAGATATTTGATAAAGCCTATTTAACTGCTGTTTAATTGTTTGCAAGTCTCCTGCTAAAGGGCTGGCAACAATTAAAATAGCTGATACTTCAGGCGATAAAGCAATACTTTTTCGATCAAGTGAGCCATCAATAATCACATAATTGGCACCCAAAGACTGTATCTCTTTGCTCAGCATTATTTGCTCTTCTTTGTGTGCACCGCCGAATATCTCTGTTTCAATTGCTGTCAATGCTTGAGCCAAATATAATGGTTTTCCAAGCACATATATATCAAGCTTTTTGATAATTCTTATATCAGATGGATGCTTAATAAATACATCAGCAATAGTTGTAAAGTAATTACCCGCTTGCAGTTGGATCTTTGGTTTTTTCAGACCTGTCAAAAAGTCCTGTTCTTCGCCATCATGCCCAGTTGTTGTAATTGCCAAATTCTCAGGATATGGATATTGCTCTATTAAGTAGTTTAAAAAGCTGGTCTTACCAGCGTTTTTGGAAAGACCAGCTATAGTTATGATTTTATCTTTAGAATTAAATAAAGATTCTCTTAGTTTAATTCTGTCTCTTATTTCTCTTTGTGTCATCAGGTCCAATAGAGATTTTTTTGCCTCTGATAAGGGACATTACGCCGTCAGTTGATTTTCTTTCATCTTCACAAAATGCTGTGTAATCATCTTCATTTTGAGGCTTATATTCGGGCTCTGTATAAGTTGTGATAAAGCCTTCATAATTTCTGAGGATCCAACGACCAGGAGCCATTGAGACTACATAGTTTGGCATTACAGGTATTTTTCCACCGCCACCAGGTGCATCAACAACATATTGAGGCTGGCAAAGACCAGAAGTGTGCCCTCTCAAGGATTCCATTATTTCCATACCTTTTGCTATTGGTGTACGGAAATGCTCAATACCTGTTGATAAATCGCATTGATAGATATAATATGGTCTAACTCTATTTTTAACAAGCTTTTGCACCAAGTTTTTCATCACGTCAACATGATCGTTAATGCCTTTAAGCAAAACAGATTGATTGCTTACCACAATACCATTATCTGATAGTTTTGCCAATGCATTACGTGATTCTTCGCTCAATTCATTTGGATGATTAAAGTGAGTATTGAACCAAATTGGTGGATATTTCTTGAGAACATTGATCAAGTCGTCAGTGATTCTTTGCGGTAATACCACAGGGATACGTGAACCAATTCTAATAATATCAACATGGTCAATAGCAGATATTTTACCGATAATCTCGTCAAGTCTCTCATCAGACATTGTAAGTGGATCGCCTCCACTCAAAATCACGTCGCGTATCTCTTTATTATTTCTGATATATTCGATAGCTTTGTCAATCTGTTCTTTTGGCATAGCTGCATCTGTTTCGCCAGCTTTACGGCGTCGAGTACAGTGACGACAATACATTGAACATTGGTCAGTCAACAATAATAAAGTGCGGTCAGGATATCTGTGAGTAAGTCCTGGCACAGGCGAGTCAACATCTTCGCTCAATGGGTCAGCCATATCAGACTTAGAAATATATGATTCTTGAATTCTTGGTATAGCCTGCATTCTCACAGGGTCATTTGGATTGTTTTCATCTATCAATGATAGATAATACGGGGTGATAGCCATTCTAAATGAAAAGCTTTCATCTTTAAAAACTGCCTCTTCATCTGGCAATAATTTTATATATTTTTTCAATTCATCGGCATTGGTGATGCGATGTTTTAATTGCCAACGCCAATCTGCCCATTCTTCTTTAGTGCCAATTGCTTTTATCTTTTTTTCAACTTCTGACATAGTTTCTCCTTCTAAAGGCTTTATACATACCTTTCTTCAAAGATCTCTCTTAATATTGCATTTCTTCTTAATAAATCAATCGAAATTAATGCATGATCTTTTGCATAACCATTACCCAAAATCATATCAATGTCTGCTCCAATACCTTCTGCACCGAGTGCTGCTTTGGTAAAGGAAGTTGCCATTGAGAAGAAATATACCAAGCCTCTATCACGAGCTGCCATAATTGAGGGCATTTCTGTGTCTTCGATATTCACGCAGTTGATTACAACATCTGCCATTTTACCGTCTGTCAGTCTTGCAACCTCTTCTTCTATTTTGATTGCGTCAGTAGCATCTGCCAAGATTATCTCATCGCAGCCAGTACGTTTTAAAGTGTCAAAGTAAGCTGGGTTGCGTACTACACCGATGACCTTGCCAGACACTCCAGCTCTTTCTTTCGCAATTGCATTACATAAAACACCAGATTTACCATTTGCACCAATAATAACTACATTGTCGCCTGGTTTTACAAGGCGTTGTGCTTGTGCTGGTGCACCTGCTACGTCAAGTACAGATAGAGCGAGGTTTTCATCCATATCATCTGGCAATTTTGCATAAATGCCCGAACTAAATAAGATTGCTTCGCCTTCTACTTCCACTTGATCTTTGCTTAAGTGAACTTTATTTACTTTTGTTACTTTGAGAGGAGTGAGCGATAAAGAAACCAAAGTTGCCACTTTATCTCCAACTTTCACTTCTTCCTTCATTTCAAATTTAGGACCAATCTCTTTGACAATACCAATCAGCATTCCGCCAGAACCTGTGTCTTCATTTTTATGCTTGCCTGTTCGTGTGGTCAAGTCAATCACATGCTCTGCAAATGCCTTTTCAATGTCTTTATGTCCTTGTTTTTCTAACTTTGTTTTGATTTGGTGAAAAGATGCTGAGTCAACATTCAAACGAATTACTTCCAACTTCAATTCATTGTCCCAAATCTCCATATCATTGTCAATAATGCGTGCAGGCTGCGGCAAAACTCCCTTTGGCTCTATTACGCGATGCGTTCCGTAGCGATTTCCTCCAGTTTTCATTACTGACCTCCTTTAATATATTTTAATTCTTATGCTAATTTTTAAATATACTGTCTCTATGTCAATGAAAATTATCATTTTTTTTGAAAATAGTGAAATTAGCAGGGCATATTATTATTCTGCTATTAATACTCTGATAAAAATAGTTTTACAATAAACCCAAAAAATATCAAGATTATCTCTCGATTACACTTATATAAAGCCTGATTAAAGAGCTATTATCATGACAAAAATACTCAATCAAACTATGGATTAAAAAAGCATATTAAAAGATGAAAACACAGACTCAAATCGCTTTTTCCGACTTTCTCGTCTCAATCTCCCTTTGCTCCTCCTATCAACCGTTGAGATTCCCCCAACACTCCTACTACATTCCCCCTGCTTTCTTGGAGAAGTAGTAGGAGTGTAGTAGGAGTGCTGGGGAGATCATGAAGAATAATTAGGTGATTTTTGAGAGAAATCAGCATGTTTTTGGCGAAATAAATGGTGTTTTTCTCCAGTTTTTACATTCTCGTCTCAATTAGCAAAGAGGAAATATCAATCAGTCTCAATCGAAAATGTGGATTATGGACACTAATATAAGCGATAGGAATCAATCAGTTTTAATTGGATATTTCTCTTTTTTTTAACATAGAAAGTGGCAAATTACTATTTAGATTGAGTGATAAACACCTTTATTTTACAAATGTTTAAGGTATTTATATAAAAATTAGCAATTATGTGTTAATTCTGCTTGACAATATAAGCATAAAAATTAACTTAACGAATCATATTCAATGAGTTTATAAATTATAGTGCAATTTATAGAAATGCAGAAAGAAGGGTGGATATGAAAAGATTATATATTGTTTTTGCTCTATGCTTTACAATCTTTGCTTTGCAGGCTAATACTATTAATTTGGATGAGAGTATCGAGCTTGCTAAAAAGCAAAATAGAATGATTTTGAGCAATGAAAACCTCGAGCAGTCTGCAAAATGGAAAAAGAGAAATGCTATCACCCAGTTTTTACCAAAAGCAAGTTTTAACGAAACATGGTTGAGACTAAAAGATGATCAAGTGATGTCGATACCTATGATGGGCGATTTAGTCTTGCAAGACAAGAATAATTATACGACAGAAATAGCAGTGAATCAGCCTCTATTTGCAAGCGGAAAGCTCTATCTGAATTATAAAATAGCTGACCTAAACTTAAAACAAGCGAATAATCAAAACAGACTAAAATATAAAGAATTAGACTGGAATACCGCAAATTTATACTTTCAAATCTTGAAACTGCAAGAAATAATTGAAATAAGCAAAAAGTCAGTTGAGTCCTACCAGTCTCATTATGAAAAATCTCAGGTGAAACAGGCTCAAGGTATGGCTTTATTGACTGAAGTTTTACAATGGAAAGTAAAGCATGAATCTGCACAGAGCGATCTATCAAGCCTATATAATGCTTATGACGTTCTGCTTGATAGCTGGTATCAACATCTTGGCTTGCAAGAAAAGAGTGAAAAACTTGTGCCTGCAGAGATCAGTCTTGACGAGACAAAAGTATCAGCTTTGTCTTTATCTGTCTTGGATGAAGAGGCGAAAAAACAGCAGCTTGACCAGTTTTTAGATAATTTTAAAAGGACAAATATCAATAAGCAAAACTTGGAAATTGCCAAAGATATGCTTGATTATCAAGTAAAATTTGCCAAGACTGAGTTTTTGCCAACACTTGGTTTAAACTTCACTTATCAGTTTGAAAATGACAATAAGTTAAACTTCAAAGGCGATGAGACCTGGCGTTTAGTTGCCATGTTTTCAGTTCCTCTTTTTCATTCTGGAGCAAATTATACAAACTATAAAAGTCAATATTATCAGACACGTCAACAGATTGATGAGCTAAAAAATATGGACGAGATGCTGAGTATTCAGGCAAAGAAAGTTTATCTCGATTTGTATGACTTGGCAAATAAAATAAAGGCAAATAGTATCAATTTGGAGCTTGCTAAAGAGAATATTAATCAAGTAAACGAGCTTGTGAATCAGGGAATGCTGACTTATAGCGATATGATGGATGCCGAGATTATGTTGCAAAGCGTGACTATGAGTTTTTATTCAGATCTATATGACTTTATGATAAAAGAATATGAATTAAAGCTTTACTGGGAGGAATAAATGAAAAGAATTATTTTTATTTTGATAATATCTCTTGCCCTCATCTCATGTGGCAAAAAAGAAAAGAATATTGTGAAAGAAGTGGCTGAATTTACAGGCTCTAAGTACGTAAGTCTCGCTACGGTAATAAGTTCTGATATACAGTCTTATTTGGAATATTCTGGCAAATTAACAGCTGTGCAGATAAATGATATCGCACCACAGATTCCGCAAAAGATAGAAAAAATATATATTAAAGAGAATGATTTTGTGCAAAAAGGCGATACCTTGATTGCCTTTGATAGGAATACTATAGCTCAACTAAAAGCAAATTATGACAATGTTCAAAAGAATTATGATAGGTCAAAAGAATTACTTAAAAATCAGGTGATTGACCAGAAGACTTTTGACGATATTGAGCTGCTCTATACAAGTACGAAAGCAAATTATGAAACAAGTATGCATAGTCTGCTGATCACAGCTCCTTTTTCTGGAATTGTAACCAATATCACGCAAAAAGAGGGAGAAAATTATTCACCAATGATGAATGCCGCTGGTATAAATGGCTTGTTGAGGATAGTTAATCTCAGCGAGATGAAGGCAGAAATAGCGGTAACAGATTTTGATCTAAACAAGATTAAAAAAGGGCAGAGAGTGATAGTTCATACCGACCTCAACCCCGAAAAAGACTATCATGGTACAGTCTCGCGTTTGTCCTCATCTGCAAATGCTCTGAGCGGGCTTTATCAATGCGAAATAACAGTTAATAATATTAATAATGAGTTGAAAAACAATCAGTTTGCACGTATTAAGATAATCAATCAAAAGGCGTCAAATGCCCTTATCATACCTATCAAAGCTATTCTCGAAGATAATAGCGTATATATTGTCGAAGAGGGCAAGGCTTACAAAAGAGAGTTGACACTCGGTATTATCAATAAAGATTATGCACAAGTATTAGAGGGCTTAGCATTGGGAGACAGTGTGATTGTTGAGGGTAATGTCGGCATAGTCGATGGCGTGTCTGTCGTGGTGAGGTAGAGATGTTTTTAAGTGAATTTTCAATAAAAAGACGAATCACTATCTTGATGATGACTATCCTGATAGTGATTTTTGGGACGCTTGCGTATTTTCGTATCGGCTTAGAGATATTTCCTGAGATGGATTATCCAATTATCTCTATTATAACACGTTATGAGGGTGCTTCGCCAATAGAAGTCGAAGAGATTGTTACCAAACCTCTGGAGATGACTTTAGCAACTGTAAAAAACATGAAATCTATCAAGTCTGAGAGTACAGAGAGTATATCTGTGATCATGGCAGAGTTTAATTGGGGCTCTAACCTCGATGCAGCAGCCCAGGACTTGCGAGATATGATTGACCAGGTTTTGCCTTATTTGCCTGCAGATGTTTCACGACCAATGGTGATGAAGTTTGATACCTCTCAAATACCGATTCTTATTTATGGTGTTTCGGGGATGTCAAATGCATATGAGCTGCAAAAAGTGATGAAAGATGATGTCTCAAATCGTTTGAAAAAGCTGAATGGTGTGGCATCTATCAATATTATGGGTGGCGATGAATATGAGGTACAAATCAATATAAATCGTTCTAAAATAGAGCAATATCAATTATCTTTTGAGCAAATACAACAGGCTATCGGTGCCCAGAATATGAACCTCTCAGGAGGGCATATAGAGCAGCACAAAACTGACTACTTGATCAGGACGATAGCAGAATTTGATAGTATTGATGAGCTAACAAATACACCAATCAAGTTCAATCAAGATGGCTCAGTATTGAAGCTGAAAGATGTGGCAGAAGTTAAAAAAGCCTTTAAAGATAGACGTTATGATTTGAGAACAAATAAATTGCCTACATCAACATTTATGGTGCTCAAAGAATCTGGGGCAAATACCTTAAATGTGGTGCGAGGAGTGAAAGAAGAGCTCGCTAATATCCAAGAATCAGATCAGTATGACTTGAACTTTTATGAGATTAATGATATGGGTAAGATTATTGAGAGGGTTACAAATGATACAACCTCTAATGTTATATTTGGTAGTATTTTAGCTATTCTGATAATGTATCTATTTATGCGAAATTGGCGACCTACTTTAGCTATTTCTCTGGCAATTCCAATATCTGTGATTGCGACTTTTATCCCAATTTACCTGATGAAGTTTTCTCTTAACTTGATGACACTTGGTGGATTGGCTCTGGGTGTGGGTATGCTGGTGGATAATGCCGTTGTAGTGATAGAAAATATTTATCGTCATGTTGAGCTCGGACATGATAAGATGAAGTCGGCAAGTATTGGAGCAAAAGAAGTGGCTATGGCAATTACTGCCTCGACTTTGACCACTGTTGCAGTCTTTTTACCAATGGTTTTTAGTAGTGGTATGACTGCTATTTTGGTGCGTGGTCTCGCTTTGACAGTTGCATTTTCACTGTTCGTATCTTTGATTGTGGCTTTGACAATTGTCCCTGCTATGGCGAGCGTCTTCTTTAGAAAAGAATCGAAGATGATGGGCAATGTTAGCTGGTTTGATAAGGTAAGAGATCCGTATATCAGAATGCTGAAAGCGGCTCTCAATCACCGTGTGAAAGTTATTTTGATAATTATCGCAGCTCTTCTTATTTCTATTGCAATGATGATATCTCTGGGAGCAGAGTTTATGCCTGAAGGTGATATGCCTTTTATTATGATGAAATTGGAGATGCCAAAAGGAACTGCACTTTCTGAGACAAATAAAATGGTGAAGCAAATCGAGGATGTGTTGGGAAATATTGAGGGTGTGGATAATTATATGACTCTGCTTGGCACAACAGACGATGAGGGAATGTCAGGCAATCAAGGCATGCCAGGCTCAACCGCTGAAGCTGTGATTTGGACAAAACTAAAGTCAAAGAGTGAGAGATCATTATCGCAAGAGCAAATAACCGAGCATATTCGCACGCAAATACCGCCAATTGCTGGAGGAGAATTGATCTTTATAAAGCAGGGTATGGGTGGCGGCAATGCAAATGCTGTTGAATTAAAAATCTTTGGTAAAGATTTGGATGAGATAAAAAATATATCACAGCTTGTGGAGAATAGAATAGCTGAAGTTGAGGGTATTCGTGATGTGCAAAACTCTGTCAGTGAAGGTGAACCAGAATTCCATGTAAAAGTCGATAGAGAAAAGGCTTTTCAGTTTGGCTTAACACCTGCCCAGACCGCGATGAACCTGCGTACAGCAAATCAAGGGTCAACTATTGCCCTGTATCGGGAAAGTGGGGAAGAATATCAGGTCAAGCTGCGTTATCAACCCGAAAATCGTGAGACTTTGACTGACTTGAATAATGTTTTGATACCCAGTCCTTTAGGCGTAAATATTCCGCTGTCCCAGATTGCAAGCATAGAAAAAGGTGAGGGACCAAGCTCGATTGCACATGAGCGACAAAATAGAAAAGCAACTGTTACAGCAAATATTACAGGACGTGATCTTGCTGGAGCTTCGAGAGATGTTAGGCGTGTGCTTAAGCCTATTCAGGATGATTTACCTTTGGGATATTCTATTGAAATGGGCGGGGCTTATGAAGATATGCTCGATAGTTTTAAAACTTTGCTTTTGGGCTTGATTTTGTCTATTGTGCTGGTCTTTATTGTGATGGCTTCCCAATTTGAATCGCTTAAACAACCATTTGTGGTGATGTTTACTGTGCCTCTGGCTTTTATAGGCGTGGCTTTGGCTTTATTTATTACGCAAACTACTATATCGGTAACCAGCTTTGTTGGACTGATTGTTTTGGGTGGTATCGTGGTGAATAACGGCATTGTTTTGATTGATTATGTCAATCAATTACGAGAACAGGGTATGGCGATTCATGATGCTCTGATTAAGGCGGGACATGACCGTATTCGTCCTGTGTTTATTACCTCTTTTACTACTATAATTGGTATGCTGCCTATGGCTTTGAGTAGCGGAGAAGGCTCTGAAATGAAGGCTCCGATGGCTATTACTATTATTGGTGGACTGCTGAGCTCTACTCTGTTGACGTTGATTGTGATACCTGTGATTTATAGTTTGGTGGATAGGAAAGAAAAAAGAGCGGAGTGAGGTGGATTCTCGTATGTACAAGTTTCCGACTTGTAC
>Ga0265293_10000485_pt1 | contig 94280 bp, 87 predicted proteins | sample Munlanlewell138R_FD_192505 | JGI IMG/M metagenome (GOLD analysis project Ga0265293, IMG submission 192505) | Leachate microbial communities from a municipal landfill in Southern Ontario, Canada - Leachate well 138R | ecosystem: Engineered > Solid waste > Landfill > Unclassified | place: Canada... | reverse complement strand
GCAGAGCAAGAATACCGTCGCCCAGTGCACTCCCGGCCTCAGCAACCCTCCTATTGAAAGAACCGAGGCAGGAAATTCACCTTGTGAAAAGTTCAGTTGTACCTTAAGAATCCATGTCCCGCAGGTACTGTTCCAGCTCGGTGTAGCCGCCAATGTGCTGGGTACCATGAAAAATTTGCGGTACTGTACGCACTGGTTTACCGATAGTTTTCTCCAGGTCTGCGGGCGAAATACCCTCTTCCATCATATCCACGTACTTGTGGGGAAGATTTTTCATGCCCAGAACCTGCTTGGCTCGTACACAGTAACCACAGCCGGGGCGTCCAAAAACGGTAAAAGGTTCCATTGCCTGTCTCCTCTTTGATCAGTTGATGGTGACAGTCTACCCACCCTCACCCCATCAATCTATTTGATAAGGGATATACAGGTGATTACTTTTAGCTATCGGAGGCGTAGATGGCAGAGCAACTCCACATGGGGACTGTGCGGGAACAGGTCCAAGGGTTGAACTGCTACAGCGCGAAAACCTTTCTCTACCAACACTGCCAAGTCCCGCGCCAGAGTCGCAAGGTCGCAGGAGATATAAAACACCTCCCGAACACGGTGTTTTTTGGGCAGTAGCTGCGCGATATTCTTAAGGCCATCGCGAGGTGGGTCCAGTACCAGAACACCGGCATCGGGACAACACCGCCGCACTCGCTCCAGCACTTCATCAGCAAACAGGTTGCCCACAAGGGTTTCCACCCCTGGCAACCGCCGCGCCGCCAGCTGTTCGATGGCATCCCCGGAACCTTCCGCTGCCACAATACGGGCAAAGCCCGCCGCCGCGATCACCTCAGTGAAATTGCCCGACCCGGCAAACAGCTCTACCACGGGTGTTGCGCGGTCGAGGGGCTCCAGACGCTGCCCCAGCCACTCGCGCATCACCCTGTTTTGTTCATCATTGCCCTGGCGAAAGTGCAGCCGCCGGTTGACAGCGACTTCTCCGAGGCCCGTATCTTCGTCAATATCCAGAGTGGTCCAGTCGCGCCTTTTGGCCGGTCGCCAATCCCGGTTGGGCAGCGTGGCAACCAACGCCTTTAGAGTGGCACGGTTACGCTCGGTGAGGATCAGACAGTCATCCACTGGCGCCAGGTGTCGAGAAGCCGCACTGACAAATCCCAGTCGCTCGCCATCCGTCTTTAGTTGTGCCCGGTTGCGGAACCCCAGAGTACGCGGTGAGCCGATAATAGGGAGAATACAGTCCTCCCCCAACAAGCGTCCCAGACTGCGGTGCACTCGCTGCTCTTTGGCCGCTAGTTGCGCCTGGTAATCGACAAACTGCCAAGGACAGCCACCGCACTGGCCAGCCGCAAAACCATGATGGCGGCAGGGAGCATTGCGGCGGTGGGGTGAGGGCTCCTGCAGGGCTTCCAGCACGGCAAAGCCGAAGCGGTTTTTGAAGCCGGTGATACGAAACTGGCCTACCTCTTCCAGCCATACGCCAGAAACGAAGAACACCTGTCCATCAGGGTGTTCGACAATGCCACTGCCCTCGCTGGACAAGGCGCGAACCCGGGCGGTAAAACGATCGTTGAGGCTGGGCATGGCGGTACCGACAAAGCTGGCAGGAGCAGGGCTCAAGAACCGCTATGATAACACCCAGCACCTTTTTCTACCGGACGCCCGATAAAAACCTCGCCACAGTACAGTTATTTTCGCTGCCACTGCCCGTTGCTGCGAACAAACTGGCCAGCGGGTGTTTTCTCAATGGCTTTTTGGGCAGCCAGCGTTTCCACATCTTTGACGGCGATTTTGTTCTGCCCCGCGATACGCTCGTATTCGGCCTTGCGTTGGCGATTGATATCATTCACCAGAGCAGTAACCTCTGCCGTGGGCGCACTGACTGGAGCGATGTAGCCGGTCGCCGTTTCGCCCACCAGGCCCTGACTCTTGGCCTCCTGAAGGTCAAGCGCCCATAGGGCCGGGCTAACTACCAGCAGGGCCGATGCCAAGGTGCGAAACAATAGTTGTTTGTTGAACATGGTTAAGGTCTCAGACAATGGGTTGGTCGTCGTGTCGATTGGCCGGGCAAGGTCAGAACAGATCACTGTCTTCGGAGAACAGTCCTTCCAGTTCACGGTCCACCTTGACGCGGATCTCATGGTCGATCTTCACATTCAAGTTGATGGTAATGGGTTCTGTAGGAGTTTCCACCCTCACCGTGGGGCTACAGGCTATCAGTACCGGCGCAGCCAGTAGCCAAACCCCTGTCCACATTAATTTTTTCATGCTGATTTTCTCCATCATTTCGGTCTCCCATGGAAACCCCGGTTCGCTGTCAGCGGCTTAGCCGGTCTTCAAGCCGCTTGATCACATCGTCGCTGAGCCTTAAAGCGCGCAGCAGGTCAAACAGATTTTCCTCTACATTGATGTTGAAGTTTACCGCCTGTCCGTCAAACTCATCCGGGTTGTGCCCGGCCAACTGCAAACCCAGCAGCAGATCCCCACTGGGAGCAAAGTCTGTCCGCACTGCGAGGGTGTCGTAGCGAAAATTGTTCAACAGCCGCAACGCGACATTCAGTTGCTGGTTGCCTGCAGCCGCCGCGTCACCGGCTTCTCCCCCATCATAAACGATCATCCCGCCTGGCTGTTGACCCGACAACTCGCCACCATCGATGGAGATACCTTCAGCACCGAGCTGCACCGGTAGTTTGCCGCTCATAATGCCGTTACCCGACAGGCCGTGGTCGGCGTACAAAGCAAAGATCTCACCCAGCTGCCAGTCGGACAACACCAGGTTGAACGTCGTGCTGGCATCCAGCGGTAGAGCAACTTCGAAAGGAGCTTCCAGATACACCGCACCGTCGAACAAACGGGCCTCGAAATGGTCCACCGCCCAGTGGGCTTGCTCCAGGGACGGGGAGGGCAGCAGCCGCACTGCGGCGGCAATATCATCCACCGCCACACCGGCACTAAGCTGGGCGACCTTGATCTCGATAGCATCCACAGAACGCCACTGACCGTTTTCCTCTATGACGGCGTCAAGAGCGACACCGTTTACAGCCACTCCCTGCACCAGTCCGGTGAGTCCGGACAGGCTCAAGACAAGGCGCTGGCCAGGAGGCAGTACCGCCAGACTTTCTGGCAGGCTTGTCGAACTCGCTCCGACTCTTTCCTTACCTCTTTCCATCATATTTTCCGGCTGTACTCCGCTGAGCTGATAGTGCAGCCGGCCTGTACCTGCAGTGAGCGCAACGGGTAGATCAAGAGATGTCAGAGTGCCAAGGGTCTCCAGCGCCTTGGGCAGATTGGCGGTGTGACTGTCCAGAACCAGCCGGTAATCACCGTCATCGGTCAACACACCCTGCCATTGGCCAGAGAGGGCAAGACCGTCTTCGGCAATAGTCCCTGACAGGAGCCAGCTGTCATCAGCTTGATGGACCTTGCCATCAAGCTGTGCGGCCAGCAACGGCTGGCCGCGGCTGTGCAGGCCAAGCTGCAGTTTGGCAGAACCACTGATGCTGTCCGCCACGACCACATCAGCGAGCTGCGCCTGTACAGCGAGATGCTGGCCCTCCGGCCCTACAGTGATCAGAGCATCAGCTGCTTGCAGCGCCAACTCCCCAGCGCTCACGACGATAGGCTGGTCAGTACTTACTTCCAACCGGAAAGGCGCTTCACGGCGCCAAGCGGCGAAGAACTCAGACTCAGGCAATACCGTGTTCAGATCCGGCAGTTCACCTTCCACGGTCGCCGGTCTGCGCAGCACAATTTTGAAATCCCGCAGACTGCCCGCCAAGCCGTAGCTCAGCCGTGCTTGCATCTCACCGACGGCCGGGTCTGGCCAGCCCTGCCAGGCCAGGCGATGGCGCACAGTGCCCTGCAGAGCACCGTCCAGCAGCCAGTCGACCATCTCACCCGTCACCACTGCGGGTAACTGTAGTACCAGCCGCAGTCGTGTATCTCCTGTCAGTGCCGGCAGGGAGTCGAGCACATCGCCGGCCGCCACAAGCGGGTGGCCAGCACTGTGCAGGTTGCGCAGGGTTCTATACAGGTTGCGATGGTGTACATCGCCATGCAAGGCAAGCTCGAGGCCTTCCCAGGATGAATCTGCAGCAAGCGACAACGCCAGATTGGCTACCAGGCGACCGGCATTGGTGATGCCAATACTAACCTCCAGCGGCTTGTCGCGACGGCTGGCGACATCGAGCAAGAGCAGTACCGTGTCCGCCACCGGTGCCTCTCCGGCTTCCAGTTCCCGAAGGGCCAGGGTGGCCTCAAGCTCTCGCTCCGCCAGCTCCCAGTCGCTGCCCACCAGGCCCAATACCCGGTCATCGGACAAGCGCAAGGTGCCGGAAACCGCCTCCAAGGTCAGTCTGGCTACCGGCAGTGACCCCAACCAGGCCTGGGGCAACAAGGGAGGGATCTCCAGATCAGTACCTGGAGAGCTACTCTCGTCACTGGTAGACAAATCCAGATCAATATGGGTATTGCCAATGGAGATGCTATCGATAGCGCCGTTGAATAGACGCCACCACTGGTAGCCCATATCCACCTGCTCCAGGTGCAGGACAAAGGGCGTGCCTTCAATAACGCCACGCGCATGGATATCCTGGATACGCAGGCGGTTGAAGCGCCATTTCACTTCACTGGTGGACAGCGACTCCACCCCATAGCTGGTGAGATAGCTTTCGATACGAGGCGTAACCAAGCCGGAGAACTGCCAAGTCAGCAGCCCAACTACAGCAGCTAGCAACAACGCCAGGATCACCAGCCCCATGGCCAGTTTGCGCACCATATCAGTCTCCCTGCCGCTCACTCCCTCAGACAGGCCCCTGCATTGGGAGTTCAGCCCGAGGCAGCGTCACTCATCAAAGTCGTGTATCCGGATATCTGCCATCTACAACCATTGCAGCGGAGCTTCGTTGAAAGCCGCCAGCTGCTCCCGCAGTTCGAGGATATGATCCCCCCAGTAACGGGGGGTATTAAACCAGGGGAAAGCGCGGGGGAAAGCAGGATCGTGCCAACGTCGCGCCAGCCAGGCACTGAAGTACATCAACCGCAGGGCGCGAAAGGCTTCGATCCAACGCAATTGGCGGTGTTCAAAGTTGTGGAACTGGCTGTAACCGTCAAGTATTTCTCCCAGTTGCACCTGCTGGCGGTGGCGCTCGCCACACAGCAGCATCCAGACATCCTGGATAGCTGGAGCCATGCGCGCATCATCGAAGTCGACAAAGTGGGGCAGTTCATCCCGCCACAGGATATTGCCCGGATGGCAGTCGCCGTGAACACGGATATAGTCTGCCTCCTCCAGGGTGGACATTGATTCCCGCACAGCAGCCAGCAGATCCGCTACCACGGAATCGTAGACCGCGGCCAAATCGCGAGGCACGAAATATTCACGCACATAGGCGGCGCTGTCATCGCCAAAAGACATGGCGTCGATGGCCGGACGGTGGACAAAAGGCTTTACTGCCCCCACGGCGTGGATGCGGCCGACAAACTTGCCGAGCGTGTGGAGATTATCCAGGTTATCGAGTTCGGGAGCGTGCCCGCCGCGGCGTGGGTAAAGTGCAAAACGAAAGCCGTCGTAGTGGCCCAGGCTAGCACCCGCCTGGTCGCCTTCCAGCAGCAGAGGCGCCACCACTGGCAGTTCCTGCTCCAGCAGGGCAAAACAAAAATCGTGTTCCTCGGCGATCTGGGCATCACTCCAGCGCTCGGGGCGGTAGAACTTGGCAATCAGAGGCTGGGCATCGTCGATCCCCACCTGATAGACACGGTTTTCGTAGCTGTTGAGAGCAAACAAACGACCGTCACAGAGCAGGCCTGCGCTTTCCACTGCGGCCATGATCAGCTCCGGTGTGAGGCGCTCGAACGGGTGTCCCTCGGCATCAGAGCCGGGGCTGTCGACAGCGTGGGGCGTCTCCTCCAGGCGGTTCATCTATAGCAGGCCGCGTCAGAGGAAGCCATCGGACAAGGCCTTGCCTTCGTTGTAAGCTAGCCACCCCTTGATAATGCGATAGATATACCACACCACTGTGACCAGCAGAATGATAAAACCGATGCCGACGATCACCAGCAAAAAACCGATAAAGCCGCCGAGCAACATGTACCAAAAGGTCTTGATCTGCCAGCGCATGTGGGATTCCAGCCAGGTTCCCTTCACTTCGTCGCGCTTGAGATAATTGATGATCACGCCGGCGACACTGGTGAGACCCACCACAAAGCTTACCGCTTGAAGAACGTAGACGATCAGGACCACGTTCTTCTGCTGCTCTGTCACGGTCGACGCCGTGGTTTGAGTGGAAGGCTGGGAGGAAGAGACAGGCTGGTTGTCCATAGCAAGAACCTTTGTGAGTCTGTGGTGTGGAAATGGCGCCCCGCGCCTGGATACTACCACCAAAACCTGCTCTTGAGCGTGGCAATCGAACTCGCTGCGCGAGTTGATCGTACCCTGTTCTGGTGTGCATTCTCGACAGGGTCGCTGCCGCGACGGGCAGGGTATAAATAACGGCCTGCCGCCGATTAGGATCTGTTAACAGGCCCTGGCTCAAAACGCCACAACTTTGCCTGGATTCATCACATTATTCGGATCAAAAACACGTTTGATGTGCCGAAGATAGTCGATTTCCGCTGCACCTAGCCCATAGTGCAGATAATCCTTCTTCAGCAATCCGATACCGTGTTCGGCGGAAATACTGCCCCCGAACTCTGCAACAGTTGCCAACACACGCCCAGTGACAGCTGGTGCCAGAGAAACGAGTTCCGACCCGGTCACCTCCGCGGGAGGCAGAATGTTGAGGTGGATATTGCCGTCGCCCAGGTGGCCGAACCACACGGACTCCAGGGTTGGAAAACGTTCTGCCAGCAATGCCTCCATGGCACTGACAAAGCCAGGCATCTTCGCCAGAGTGACAGCAATATCGTGTTTGAGAGGCCGCGCTGCAGCAAGACTCTCGGAGATATCCTCCCGCAGCCGCCACAGGCTGACGGCCTGGCGTTCAGAGTGGGCAATTACCCCATCATCGACCCAGCCGCGCTCCTGGCAATAGAGGAAGAAGTCGAGTACCGCCTGCTCACCGCCCGCCGGTTCATCGAACTCCAACAATCCATAGAAAGGCGTCGCAGTTGTCAGTGGCGCTGTCAACCCGGTGTGGGCAGTTACCCTCTCCAGAGCCCGCCTGGAAAAGAATTCGAAGGCCGACAAGGCAAAACGCTGGCGGGCCTCAGCCTGAACATGCAGCAAGAGAGCGCAGTCGCCAGCACCCACCACCATCACCCGTGCTGAGGGAGGAGGTGCTCGAAGCTTCAAGGTCACTTCACAGATCACCCCCAAAATCCCCTCGCTGGCGATAAACAGATGCCGTAGATCCGGCCCACAGTTGTTCTTCACCAAGCCACGGTTGAGATCCAACAGGTCGCCAGCACCGGTCACCACTTTGAGACCCAGCACCTGCTCCCTGGTACTGCCGTAGCGCAACACCCGGATCCCTCCGGCATTGGTGGCCACATTACCGCCGATCTGGCTGGAGCCAGAAGAGGCAAAATCTACTGGATAGAAAAACCCCACCTCGCGGGCGGCCTGTTGCACCCGGGCAGTGACGACGCCCGCTTCGCAGCACAGCGTGTGATCTACAGGGTCGATGGCCCGAATGCGGTTCATGCGCTCCAGGGACAGGACAATCTCGCCCTTGGCCGCCACCGCGCCACCGGATAGCCCCGTGCGCCCTCCCGATGGCACGATAGCCAGGTGATGTTCATTGGCAAGGCGCACCAGGGCCTGTACTTCAGCGATAGTGGCAGGCAGCACCACCGCGGCGGGAGCCGGAGTCCAACCAGTCGTGCGATCACAGCCATAAACAACAAGGCTGTCCGCATCGGTGCGCACATGGGCAGCGCCTACCAAAGAAGCGAGAGTGGCGATTACATCGGCGTTCATAACGTTACAGTGGTACTGGCGGGAAGTGCCCGTCAGGGGCGATGTTTGGTATGCTCATCTTCCTTGCCAGCAAACCCCATCGCGGCAAAGATACGATTACGCAAAGGCTCCGCCTCATTGACCATATGGTGACGCACATCGGGCAGCAGCACTACCTGCGCCTGCGGGAAGCGGCGCTTGAGTACCCGCAAGTTAAAGCGCCAGGCCAGTGTCGTGTCCTTGTTGCCCTGGAGGATGGTAACGGGATAATCACAGGGCGGCCCCTTGCTGCACTGAGCCACCCACTCTTTCATTGCACCGATCCAGGGCACCGGAATATAGCGACTCTGCATGGGATCGCTATTGGCGAGAAACTCGACGAAGCTGGCATCGCTGCTGTTGGTCAGGAAAAACCGTGGTACCGCAGTACGAAAGCGGTGCGTCAGCGCATAGACGATTCTGTTCAGCCACCATTTGGCCGGTGCCACCAGAGGAGCCAGCAAGGCGACCCGCTCCAGATCATCGCCACCCTGCTCGAGTAGCCGTTTGATCAAAATGGCACCGCCGGTGCTCTGGCCGATGGCCGACAGAGGAGACGGCAGCGGACTATGAATCAGCCGTCGCTGAATGACATTGAACACATCCACATAGTGGTCGAAGCTGTCGATACTGGCGCGCTCACCACTGGATAGACCGTGACCGGGCAGATCGTAAGCCACCACCGCGTAGTTGTGCTGCAGCAAATAGCGAATCAGATGGCCAAACAGCCCCACATGGTCGAAATAGCCGTGCACCGCCACGACGGTACCCCGCGCTTCCCCAGCTGGAAGCCAGTAGTGGCAGGCTATTTTATAATTCCCTGCCACCAGCCGCCCCATGGCGTGAAAAGTGCCGGGCAACTCGCTGGCGAAGTCAATGTTGTAGAAGCCCAGGTACTCGTCAAAACCGGGACACTCACAGGCACGCCGGTCCTGGTCAGGATCGAAGAGGAGGTCCGGCAGGCACTTGCGCAACTGGCGGAGGATATCGGCAGTCAGTGTACTCATCGGTGCAGAGCTTTAAGTGTCCTGTAACACGCTTTTGTTGCCTGCGGCTGCACTGTCATGGCTGCGGAGCGACAGCACACCCGGCAACAGGCGTGCGCGGGCAACTCAGTTGACCCGCGGATCCAGCTCACCTTTCTCATACCGCTTGAACATCGCCTCCAGGCTCAGTGGCTCAATCTTGCTGGCCTGGCCGGCACAGCCGAAGGCTTGGTAGCGGTCGAGGCAGATATCCTTCATGGCCTGGGTCGCGACTGCCAGGTATTTGCGGGGATCAAACTCGCTCTTGTTTTGGGCCAGAAAGCGGCGAATGGCTCCCGTGCTGGCAAGGCGCAGATCAGTGTCGATATTGATTTTACGCACGCCGTGCTTGATGCCTTCCTGGATTTCCTCCACCGGCACACCGTAAGTTTCAGGGATATCACCACCAAACTCATTGATCACTGCCAACCACTCCTGGGGTACCGAAGACGAACCGTGCATTACCAGGTGAGTATCGGGGATACGGGCATGAATGGCCTTGATGCGGTCGATGGCGAGAATGTCACCGGTAGGAGGACGGCTGAATTTGTAAGCCCCGTGGCTGGTACCGATAGCTATGGCCAGGGCATCCACTTTGGTGGCCTTGACGAACTCGGCGGCTTCCTCCGGATCAGTAAGCATCTGGCTGAGATCGAGAACGCCTTCAGCGCCCACTCCATCTTCTTCACCAGCCTGGCCGGTTTCCAGTGAGCCGAGGCAGCCCAGCTCTCCTTCTACCGATACACCACAGGCGTGGGCCATGGCTACCGCTTGTTGGGTAACAGCCACATTGTAGTCATAACTAGCTGGTGTTTTGCCGTCCTCCTTGAGCGAGCCGTCCATCATCACCGAGGAAAACCCCAGCTGTATCGAGCGCTGGCAAATGGCTGGACTGGTACCATGATCCTGGTGCATGACCACCGGGATGTGAGGAAACTCTTCGATGGCAGCGAGAATCAGGTGGCGCAGGAAGGGCGCGCCGGCATATTTGCGTGCGCCGGCAGAAGCCTGCACGATCACTGGCGAATCAGTTTCGTCGGCCGCCTCCATGATGGCGCGCATCTGCTCCAGGTTGTTGACGTTGAAAGCGGGTACGCCGTAGCCGTGTTCAGCAGCGTGATCCAGGAGTTGTCTTAGGGAGATGAGAGCCATGAGTCGGGTCCTGTTTAAGCGCGTTCTTCAAGAATCGCCACCGCTGGCAGCACCTTTCCTTCCACATACTCAAGGAAGGCACCGCCACCAGTGGAAATGTAGGAGACTTTATCAGCGATACCGTATTTGTCCACTGCAGCCAGAGTATCGCCCCCCCCGGCAATGGAAAAAGCATCACTCTCGGCAATCGCCTCTGCCAAAGTGCGGGTGCCGTGGCCAAACTGATCAAACTCGAACACACCAACCGGGCCATTCCAGATGATAGTACCTGCCGAAGTCAGCAGCGCTGCCAGTTGATCGGCGGTTTCCGGGCCAATATCGAGGATCATGTCGTCGGCACTCACTGCAGCCACCTCCTTGGTTGTCGCTTCCGCGGTTTCCGAGAATTCAGAGGCCACCACCACATCCACTGGTAGCGGGATCGAAACCTTGGCCATCAACTTCTGGGCTTCAGGAATCAGCTCGTACTCACACAGTGACTTGCCTACCGGAGTGCCGGCAGCTGCCAGAAAGGTATTGGCAATGCCGCCGCCGACGATCAGCTGGTCCACTTTGGCAGACAGATTCTCAAGTACTGTGAGCTTGGTGGAAACCTTTGAGCCGGCAACGATGGCCACCAGGGGTCGCTTGGGATTGCTGAGAGCAAGCTCCAGCGCTTCCAGCTCGGCGGTGAGCAACGGGCCAGCACAGGCGATGGGAGCGAACCTTGCGACCCCGTGGGTGGAAGCCTGGGCGCGGTGAGCAGTACCGAAAGCATCCATGGCAAAGATATCGCACAGCGCGGCATAGGCCTGTGCCAGCTCATCGCTGTTTTTCTTCTCACCCGGGTTGAAACGCACATTTTCCAGCAACACCACTTCGCCCTCGGCCACCTCGATGCCGCCGCGCCAGTCGCTCACCAGCCGTACCGGCTGATCCAGCAGCTTGCTCAGGTGGTCTGCCACCGGCTGGAGGGAGAAGGCCGCATCAAACTCGCCTTCGACCGGGCGCCCCAGGTGGGACATGAGAATGACTCTGGCACCGGCATCGCGAGCCAGGCGAATAGTGGGCAGCGCGGCACGGATGCGCGCATCGCTGGTGACCTTGCCATCGCGCACCGGCACATTGAGGTCCTCGCGGATCAGCACTCGCTGGCCGCGCAGTTCGAGATCCTGCAGACGTTTTACAGTCAGTGACATCAGGTGATGCTCCTTGTTGTCAAGATTCCTGGGTGATTAGGTCCTGCCAGCGGCAGAGGACATCAATCATGCGATTGGCGTAGCCCCACTCGTTGTCGAACCACACCAGCACCTTCACCAGGCGCTTGCCCGCCACACGGGTCTGACTGGCATCAACAATACCCGAGCGGGGGTCGTGGTTGAAATCGCACGATGCCAGCGGCTCCTCCGTATAACCGAGAATGGCCGGCATGGTGGCGGCAGACTCCTTCAGCAAGCGGTTGACCTCGGCCACATCGGTGTCGCGCTCTACTGTCACCGACAGATCAATGACTGACACATTCTGGGTGGGCACCCGCATGGCCTGTGCTTCCATCCGACCGGCAAGCTGGGGCAGAACCCGGTCAATACCCCGCGCCAGGCGGGTATCCACCGGGATCATGGACTGAATCGCAGCCCGGGTCTTGCGCAGATCGGTGTGGTGATAGGAGTCCAACATCGGCTGATCGTTCATCACCGAGTGAATAGTGGAAATCACCCCCGCCCCAACGCCCAGGTGGCGATGGAGACAGTCCAGCACAGGCACTACACAGTTGGTAGTACAGGAAGCCGCTGACACAATGCGGTGCTCGCCGCGCAGCAGATCATCGTTGACGCCGCACACAATGGTGGCATCGACATCGGGGCGGGCAGGCTGGGAAAACAACACACGGCCAGCGCCAGCCAGCAAATGCTTTTCTGCCAGCTGGCGCTCGTCAAAAGTACCGCTGCACTCCAAAACTATATCGATGTCGGGCCAGCGCAAGTTATCGAGCTCCGCACTATGACTGACAGCGATATTGCGGCCATTCACGACCAGTGCATCGCCTGACACGGTCACTTCACCGGGGAAGTGACCATGGGTGGAGTCGTAGCGAGTCAGATAGCGGATGGTTTCCAGATCGGCCAACTCGTTGATGGCCGTCACTTCGAAGCGCTCTGCCAGGCCACGCTCATGAATGGCACGGAACACCGAGCGTCCAATGCGACCGAAGCCATTAATGGCCAGTCTCATATTATCCTTCCTTGGGTGCATCAGGAGAGCAGTGCCTCGACCCGGGCCACTACGTTGTCGACGGTGAAACCGAAGTACTCAAACAGCTCGCCAGCGGGAGCAGAGGCGCCAAAGCTGGTCATACCCACCACAGCACCGTCGAGGCCCACATACTTGTACCAGAAGTCAGCGTGAGCAGCTTCTACCGCCACTCGGCAACGCACTCCCGGAGGCAAGACGCTGTCGCGATAGTCGCGCTCCTGGGCGTCGAACAGCTCGGTACAGGGCATGGAAACCACTCTCACCTGCCGCCCGGCAGCGGCCAGTTTTTCCGCCGCCGCCATGACCAGCGTCACCTCAGAGCCAGTGGCAATCAGAATCGCTTCTGGCACCCCCTGGCAATCCTTCAGCACATAGCCTCCCCTGGCAATAGCAGCCAACTGCGCATCGTCGCGCTGCTGGTGAGGCAAATTCTGACGCGAGAAGATCAGCGCGCTGGGGCCGTCGCGACGCTCAATGGCTGCTTTCCAGGCTACCGCCGACTCCACGGCATCGCAGGGGCGCCAGGTATTCATATGGGGCGTAGTGCGCAGATTAGTGAGCTGTTCCACCGGTTGGTGGGTGGGGCCGTCTTCGCCGAGGCCGATGGAGTCGTGGGTGAACACGAAGATGCTCTGCTGCTTCATCAGCGCCGCCATGCGCACGGCATTGCGACAGTATTCCATGAACACCAGAAAAGTAGCGCCATAGTTGATGAAGCCACCATGCAAGGCGATGCCGTTCATGATCGCCGCCATGGCAAACTCGCGCACACCGTAGTGCAGATAATTGCCACTGGCATCCTCGGCGGCAATACCTTTTGAGCCCTTCCAGAGGGTTAAGTTAGAACCGGCCAGATCGGCAGAGCCGCCGAGCAGCTCCGGCAATAAGGGTCCATAGGCATTCAGACAGTTTTGGGAGGCCTTGCGGCTGGCGATGGTCTCGCCTTTGTCCTGGCAAGCGCGGATATAGGCATCGGCATCGGCAGCAAAGCTGGCGGGCAATTCACCGGAGAGGCGGCGCACCAGCTCGCTGCCCAGCTCGGGGTAGGCCGCACTGTAGGCATCAAGCTTTTGCTGCCAGGCCATTTCCAGCTGCTTGCCCCGCTCGTGAGCATTCCAGCCTGCAGCAATAGCCGCGGGAATCTCAAAGGGGGGATGCGGCCAGCCCAGAGCTTCCCGGGTGGCGGCGATTTCCTCGGCACCCAGTGGCGCACCGTGGGTCACTTCCGAGCCTTGCTTGTTCGGTGCGCCAAAACCGATCACGGTTTTGCAGCAGATCAGGGTAGGGCGTGTACGGTCTGCCCGTGCAGCCTCGATCGCCGCCCGAATGGCGTCGGCATCATGGCCATCGACAGCGGGAATCACCTGCCAGCCATAAGCTTCAAAGCGCTTGACGGTGTCGTCGGTGAACCAGGCCGGCGACCCATCACCGCCGCTCACCTCGCCATCAATGGAGATGCCGTTGTCATCCCAGAAAGCGATCAGTTTACCGAGCCCCAAAGTACCCGCCAGCGAACAGGCCTCGTGAGAGATGCCTTCCATCAAACAGCCATCACCGAGAAACACATAGGTGTGGTGGTCGATAATGTCGTGGCCAGGACGGTTGAACTGGTCCGCCAACACTTTCTCGGCAATGGCCATACCAACCGCATTGGTGATGCCTTGACCGAGAGGGCCAGTAGTCGTTTCGATACCTGGCGCTTCGCCGTACTCCGGGTGGCCAGCGGTTTTGGAGTGCAGTTGGCGGAAGTTTTTCAGCTCATCTATGGACAGATCATAGCCAGACAGATGCAACAGCGAATACAACAGCATCGAGCCATGCCCATTGGACAACACAAAACGGTCGCGGTTGGGCCAGGCTGGGCTCGCTGGGTTATGGCACAAAAAGTCATTCCACAGTACTTCGGCGATGTCCGCCATACCCATGGGTGCGCCAGGATGCCCACTATTGGCTTGCTGAACAGCGTCCATACTGAGGGCACGGATGGCATTGGCGAGGTCGCGGCGGCTGGGCATGAGGTATTCCTGGAGTCGGGGTGGCTTGGGGTAACTTTGGAGGGGCGCTATTTTCGCCCAGTCAGGTTGCACAGTAAACAGCCAAAAGGCTAGCCTGCCCTCCAATATCAGATGATAGGCTCATTTTTGGCGCTACTTTCCTCCAGATCTCCTCTAAAACGACACTACTGCTCCAAGGCCTACCCCCGCCTACCCTATAACTTAGTCGCCCCGGGTCAGCGCATGCTTCATCACATAGTAGATGTAGTTCTGCTCCTGTACACCGTGAATCAGGTGCGCCCAAGGGCCGACAGCGTAGACAGCCACATCTTCCCCGCCGTGGCTTTCGCTGTGGGCGGGCACCAGGCTTTCCTGAAAGTAATTCCTGGCGGTCGGGTCAACCCCACTGGTATCTGCCCGACCTGGGCTTCCCCCCTTCTGCTCGCGCTCATGAAACGAGTCGTGAACGGCGTGGCCGGGGCCATTGGCATAACTCAGGGTCGTATAGGGCAGCCCGTCGAGAGCCTGATAGGGATCACTCACCGGCTCGCCGCTGGCATCCACACTTTTGACATGGCCGAGAATCGGGTTGCCGCGAGCTGGGTAACCGGCCATGGTCAGAACATGGCTGTGGTCGGCGGTGACAATGATGAGCGTCTCATCGGTGTCCACCCGATCCAGGGCTGTCTGCACCGCTGCGGCAAACGCCTGGCCATCACTCAGTGCCCGATAGGCATTACCCGCGTGGTGGGCGTGGTCAATGCGCCCACCTTCCACCATCAAAAAATAACCCTGCTCTTGGCGGCTCAAACGATCGATGGCGAGGGCCGTCATTTCCGCCAGAGATGGCTCATCGCCATGCTCCTCTCGATCAGCCTCGTAGTGCATATGGCTCGGCCCAAACAGAGCAAGTACCTTGTCTGCCGTGAGTGGATCAATGGCATCGAACTGCGCCCGGTTCCAGGCGTAGACACCTTCGGGGTAACGGTTCTGCCACTCGTCTACCAGGTTGCGTCCATCGCCACGGCGACCACTCTGATCCGGATACTCCGGATCGGGCTCACTGGCGGGCAGAAAGTGGCGGCGACCACCGCCCATCACCACCTCGATACCATCGCCATGGTCGAACTCCACCAGCTGGCGGGCGATATCGCGACACTTATCACGCATGGCTTCAGGCACCAGCGTATCGTCCTCCCAGTTCCGGTCCGGGCTCTTGGCGTAGGTCGCGGCGGGTGTAGCGTGGGTAATGCGAGTAGTGGTGACGATGCCGGTAGCCAGTCCCCGCGCCTCTGCCTGCTCCAGCAAAGAGGGCTGAGCCAGGCGCTCCGAGCCCTCACACTGACCGACAACCGCCTCCGGACCGAGGGAGATCACTGCCGCACGGGTCTTGACCCCTGTCATGATGGCGGACATAGTGCCGGCAGAGTCCGGTGTTTGCAGATTGGTATTGTAGGTTTTGGCCAGCGCCACATGGGGAAAGCGCTCATAGCTCAGCACGTTCTCCTCGCCGCTGCCGCCTCGCGACTGCCCGTCGAAGATACGGGTGGCGGTTACCGAAGTGATGCCATTGCCATCGCCGATAAACAGAATGACATTTTTCGCCTTCCCAGTGTTGGGCTGCACCGCCAGAGCGGCCTGCAAGGCTTCCTGCCCCTGCTGACGCCAGTGGGCGACAGTGTGTGTTTCCGCGGCACCGACCGGGCCCGCAACCAGAGCGGCGGACAGTAACCCGATACGTATCTTTCCAATCATCATTATCTCCTTTATGAGCCCCTTTCGCCCATTGAGCAGGCGTGACCAAGGATCCTAACACTTACCCAATGGCGGCTTGATGACACACCTTCCTTACAGCGACTGGTAGAACTGGCTGAACACCACAGTCAACAGCGCTGTACACGACAGATTGAGCACCAGCCCAACCCGCATCATCGTTTTCTGCGGCACCTTGCCAGTACCGTGCACCAGGGCGTTGGGCGGTGTGGCCACCGGCAACATAAAGGCACAAGAAGCGCAGATGCCCACTGCCAGCACCGCCTGGGTAGGGCTCACCACTTCAGCGGGCAAAGTGACAAAAATAGGTACCAGCAATGCAGTGGCCGCGGTGTTGCTTGTGATCTCACCAAAAAATTGCACAAAGGCAACCAGTGCCAACATGATCAGCACGATACCCCAACCCTCGATCAGCCGCGCAAGACCAAACCCCAGGTATTCACTGGCACCGCTGCTGCCGAGTACAGCACTCAGGGTCAAGCCGCCACCGAACAGCAGCAACACCCCCCAGTCAGCCGACTTCTCAATGCCTTTCCAGTCCACCACTTTCGTCATGGCCAGCAATACCAGCGCCATCAACGCCACCCAGGTGTCCGTATTGCCTACCCCCAACCACAGGGAGAGAGGCTGCCCCAACAGCCAGCCGCTTACTGTTAACACAAAAATGACTAACAGCGTCTTGCGCTGCGATGTCCACTCGAAAGGCTCGCTGTCGACGGCGACGCGGCCATCGGCAAAGTCCGGCTTCAACACCAGGTAGAGCACCCCGAGCATCAGCGGCCACAGTAATAGCACCATGGGAATACCCACATACAGCCACTGTACGAAGTTGAGCCCCAGCTCGGCGGCAACAATGGCGTTGGGAGGCGAAGCCACCACAGTGCCCATACCACCGATTGTGGCCGAGTAGGCGATGAGCAGCAGGCAAAAAGATTGAGTTTGGAGAGATAGCTCTTCTTTCTGGGCCAGCAGCCCCAACACCAGCGGCAGCATCATGGCAATCACCGCCGTATTGCTGATCCAGAACGACAACGGCACAGTGACAGCCGCCAGCAGTACCACTGCATGGCTCAAGCGGCCTTGAGTAAAATGCAGCACTGACCGGGCCAGCCACTTGTCCAGGCCCTGAGCCTGCATCGCAGCCGCCAAGGCAAAGCCGCCCAAAAAGAGAAAGATAATGGGGTGGGCGAAGTTAGCTAGCGCCGCCTGCATGTCCAGCAAGCCCATGGCTACCGCCAATACTGGCACCAGCAGGGCAGTGATGGTGATATGAAAAGTTTCTGATATCCACAGGAAGGCGATGGTCCACAGCATTACCAGCCCGAGGAGCTCCGACCTTTCGGCCTCTACCAGCCCCATAATTGCCATGATACCCACCACCAGTACTGCTCCCCTCATCAGCAGACTTTTCATGATGACTTCCCTATTCTCAGATTGACGGTCAAGTTAACGGCATAAGCCCGGGCAGAGTTTGCCCAGCGTGGCAGGCGGGCAAGTTTACCACTCTCACTAGCGCAGCCCATATATCAAATATTTTTGATATATGATGGAAAGCCGTGCTAGCATCCGCTCCATGAACCCATCTCTCGATAATGGCCACAGGGTGGATATACCCCTTTCACCCCGCGACGATCTGGCAAGCTTGCTCAAGGCCGCTGGCGACTCCCGCCGCCTGGAAGTGCTGCGGGCACTGCGCGCCAATGCCTTCGGAGCTCTGGAGCTCGCCGATATCTTCGCCATGCGCCAGAACACCATGAGCCACCACCTCAAGCTGCTGACCCGCGCCGGGCTGGTCAGCTACCGCCGCGAAGGTACCCATATTTTCTACCGCCGCACTGCCCCCGACGACGCACTGCGGCGGGAGATACTCGCTGCCGTGGATGCGCTCCCCTTGTCGGCCCCGGTCAGTGCCCGTATTCGCGTCATTGAAACTGCCCGCGCCGCCACGTCGCGGGAGTTCTTCCGCGCCAATGCTGACAAATTCCGCGCCCAACAGGACCTGATCGCCGGCTATCCACAGTACGGGGAAGCAGTAATAGCCACTCTCGACCGGCTACCCAGCAACAGTACCTGCACCGTGCTGGAAGTAGGTCCGGGCGAGGGCGAACTGTTGGCAGATCTGCACCCCCGATTCGCCCGTGTAGTCGCCCTGGATAATGCTGCAGAAATGCTGGAGCGCAGCCGCCAGTTTGCCGCCGCTCAGGGCCTGGCAGGCATCGACTTTGTTCACGGCGACACCACCGATGCCGTTACACAGGGTCTCAGCAGCGCCGTCATCACCCTCAACATGGTGCTCCACCACACCCCCACACCGGCAGCTGTCATCGCCGACCTGGCTCAGGTGCTGGAGCCCGGCGGCGTGCTGCTGGTCACGGAACTGTGTCGTCACGACCAGGACTGGGCCCGGCCTGCCTGCGGTGATCTATGGCTGGGCTTTGAGCCGGACGACCTGACTCGCTGGGCCGCCGATGCCGGCCTGGCCGACGGCGCTACAGAGTACCTGCCCCTCAAAAACGGTTTTCGTGTTCAACTTCGTCAATTTATCCGGCCCGCCACTGGCGCGGTACCGGCCACACCAGGGAATACTGCATGAGTACCTACAGCCTCTTTACCTCCGAGTCCGTATCCGAAGGTCACCCCGACAAAATGGCGGACCAGATTTCCGACGCCGTACTAGACGCCATCATTGCCCGCGACAAGCGCGCCCGGGTGGCGGTGGAAACACTGGTAAAAACCGGCATGGCCATTGTCGCGGGTGAGGTGAAGACCGACTGTTATGTCGATCTGGAGGACATCATCCGCGAGGTGATCACCGGTATCGGCTACAACAGCTCGGCGGTAGGCTTCGACGGAGCCTCCTGCGCGGTACTCAACGCCATCGGCAAGCAATCCGGTGATATCAACCAGGGTGTGGACCGTGCCAGCCCAGAAGAACAGGGTGCCGGGGACCAAGGTCTGATGTTCGGCTATGCCACCAATGAAACCGACTTGCTAATGCCAGCGCCGCTTTACTACAGCCACCGGCTGGTAGAGCGTCAGGCCCAATTACGCAAACAGGGCGTCTTGCCCTGGCTGCGCCCAGATGCCAAGAGCCAGGTCACCCTGCGCTATGAAAGCGGCAAGCCGGTAGCAGTCGATGCCGTGGTGCTTTCCACCCAACATGCTGAAGACATTGGTCAGACAGAGCTCCGCGAAGCCGTAATGGAGCAGATCATCCGCCACGTATTGCCCCCAGAGTGGCTGCACGCCGGCACCAAATACCATATCAACCCCACAGGCAAATTCGTCATCGGCGGCCCAATGGGTGACTGTGGCCTTACCGGCCGTAAAATCATCGTCGACACCTACGGCGGCATGGCGCACCATGGCGGTGGTGCCTTCTCCGGCAAAGACCCGTCGAAGGTGGACCGCTCCGCTGCCTACGCCGGCCGCTACGTAGCCAAGAATATCGTCGCTGCTGGTCTGGCCGACAAATGCGAAATCCAGGTGTCCTATGCCATTGGTGTGGCAGAGCCCACCTCTATTTCCGTCAATACTTTTGGCACTGGACAAGTATCGGATGACAAGCTGGCGACAGCCATTCGCCAAGTATTCGACTTACGCCCCTATGGCATCACCCAGATGCTCGACCTCGAACACCCGATTTACCTCCCTACCGCCACTTACGGCCACTTTGGCCGCGATCCCTATGAGCTCACCTACCGCTGGAAGGAAAACGGTGTCGAGAGAGAAGAAACTGCTACCGCTTTCAGTTGGGAAAAAACCGACAAAGTGGAGGCACTCAAGAGCGCGGTGTAGCGCCGTGCCATGACATTCAATGATCCGGGCGCTACGGCGTCCGGTTTGATAGACACTCTCCGCACCAGGTCGCTGTTATACCGGGCGCCGGACCACCAACCAAGGACTTCAAAACATGAACATCAACACCACTCCCACCGACTACAAAGTAGCCGACATCGCCCTGGCCGCCTGGGGCCGCAAAGAAATCGCCATCGCCGAAACTGAAATGCCGGCTCTGATAGCCTTGCGCGAACAGTATCGCGACCAGCAGCCCCTCAAGGGAGCCAAGATCCTTGGCTGTATCCATATGACCATCCAGACCGCAGTGTTGATCGAAACACTCGTCGCCCTCGGTGCTGAAGTACGCTGGTCGTCATGCAATATTTTTTCCACCCAGGACCACGCCGCCGCTGCCATTGCTGCCGCCGGAGTGGCGGTCTATGCCTGGAAGGGTGAAACCGAAGAAGAGTACGACTGGTGTATTGAACAGACCATTCTCAAGAATGGGCAGCCGTGGGATGCCAACATGGTGCTCGACGACGGCGGCGACCTTACCTTGATGCTGCACCAACGATATCCGCAGGTACTCGACCGCATCCACGGCATCACCGAAGAAACGACCACTGGCGTACACCGTTTGCAGGAAATGCTCGCCAAAGGGGAACTGAAAGTGCCCGCCATCAACGTCAACGACTCGGTCACCAAATCCAAGAACGACAACAAGTACGGCTGTCGCCACAGCCTCAACGACGCCATCAAGCGCGCCACCGACCACCTGCTGTCCGGCAAGAGGGCTCTGGTGATCGGCTACGGCGACGTCGGCAAGGGTTCTGCCCAGTCGCTGCGCCAGGAGGGCATGATCGTGCGCATCAGCGAGATCGATCCCATCTGTGCCATGCAGGCCTGCATGGACGGCTACGAAGTGGTGTCGCCCTATATCGACGGCGACCCGGCCAAGGGCGTGGACAAGACTCTGCTCGGCCAGATTGACCTGGTGGTAACTTGCACCGGCAACTACAACGTCTGCGACGCTCCCATGCTGGCAGCTCTCAAGAGTGGTTGTGTAGTAAGCAATATCGGCCACTTTGACAACGAGATCGACACTGCCTACATGCGCAAACACTGGCAGTGGGAGGAAGTGAAGCCCCAGGTACACCTGGTCTACAGGGGCCCCTCAAAAGAACAGGCAGCCAATGACCACCTGATCCTGCTGTCGGAAGGGCGCCTGGTGAATCTCGGCAATGCCACAGGGCATCCTTCCCGCGTCATGGACGGCTCCTTCGCCAACCAGGTACTGGCGCAGATCCACCTCTACAGCGAGCGCTTCGCTGACCTGCCCCCAGCTGAAAAAGCCGGCAAGATCCGTGTCGAGGTCCTGCCCCGCAAGCTTGATGAAGAGGTCGCCGCCCATATGGTACGCGGCTTCAACGGCGTGGTGACCACACTGAAGCCTGAGCAGGCTCAGTATATCGGTGTTGAACTGGAGGGACCGTTCAAGCCGGACTCATATCGCTATTGAGGTGTGTGGCGAAACCAAAGTTTCCATGAAGTAATACTGCCAGCGTTACTTCATGGAGCCGCTACCGCTTCACCCTTAAACCATCGCTGATACACAGGCCTCGGCCCCCATCATGTCTGGTGGCCGACCAACAATCTTGCCAGTCCCAGATTCAGTAGAGCCCCACAGTCATGCAAACACTCCCTATAAGCTTCGAATTCTTCCCTCCCAAAACCCCTGAAGGCCGGGACAAACTACTGGCCGTGCGCGACCGCTTGGCAGCCCTTAATCCGGAATACTTTTCTGTCACCTATGGCGCTGGTGGCTCAACGCGGGACAACACCCAGGATATTGTCACGCAGATTCATCGCGACGGTTACGAGGTAGCCCCTCACCTGTCTTTCGGCGGCGATACGCGGGAGGCGGTGATCGCTTTGCTGCAACGCTACCGGGATACCGGTGTGCGCCGAGTGGTGGCACTGCGCGGCGATATGCCCTCCGGTGCTGGCATTCACAAACTGGTCAATGCCAACGAGCTGGTGGCGATGATCCGCGAGCACTTTGGCGACCACTTCCGGATCAGCGTCGCCGCCTACCCGGAGATTCACCCCGACGCTGAAAACTATAGCCGGGATATCTACTGGCTCGGTGAAAAGTTCCGCGCGGGCGCCGATAGCGCCATCACCCAGTACTTTTATAATGCCGATGCCTATTTTTACTTTATGGATGAATGCGCCAGACAGGGCATCGACAAGCCGGTGATTCCCGGCATCATGCCCATCACCAACTTCCAGAACCTGGTGCGCTTTTCCGATACCTGTGGTGCCGATATCCCCCGCTGGCTGCGCCACAAACTGGCGGGCTTCGGCGAGGACACCGAGGGACTGCGGACGTTTGGCGAGGAAGTGGTGGCGCAGTTGTGCGAGCGCCTGCGGGAAGGCGGCGCACCGGGATTCCATTTCTACACCATGAACCAGGCCGATGCTACGCTGGGAATATTGCGCCACCTGGGGATCGTGTAAAGCTAGTGGAAATAAGCCTTGGCTATATACTCGCGAATCATCCGCTCGGTATTGAAAAATGAGCCGTTGAGGAAAATGGCCGAGCGCCTCACGGCGGCGAATCCTTCCGGGTCGTGGTAATACAGCGGCATGATGTCGGACTCCAGCTTGGCGTACAGCTGCTCGGCGTCGGCCCACCACCTGTCGCCCTCGTGCTGGGCCGTGGCGGGCTCGCCCAGGCTCCAACCGGTGATGCCTTCGACACAGCCCTCCACCCACCAGCCATCCAGTACGCTGAATGAGGGCACACCGTTGAGCGCCGCCTTCATGCCGCTGGTGCCCGAAGCTTCCATCGGCGGGTGGGGGGTGTTCAGCCACACATCGACGCCGGCCGTCAGCAGCCGCCCCAGGTTCATGTCGTAGTCTTCCAGATAGATCACGTCGATCCTGCCGCGCAACCGTTGTGCCGCCTCGAATACCTTCGCAATCAATTGCTTGCCTTCATGATCCCGCGGATGTGCCTTACCGCTGTAAATAATCTGCAGCGGACCGGCGCGCTCGACAAGAGCCTGCAAACGATCGAGATCGGCAAACAACAAATCCAGCCGCTTGTAGGCGGTGGCGCGGCGGGCAAAACCGAGGGTCAGTACCGAGGCGTCGAGGTGGATGCCCGTTTTGTTGCGTACGTGGTCCAACAAGATGCATTTATTGGTGAAGTGGCACTCGCGAATCTCGTACAGCGGAATGCCAATGGCGGTACGCAGGCTGGCGTTGTCCTTGCGCCAGTCCGGTATGTAGCGATCGAAGAGGTCGGCCATGGGGGGGGGAGACCCAGCTGCTCGCATGCACGCCATTGGTGATGGAGTCGATGGTGTACTGGCCGTACATGGCGCGCGATACTTCACCGTGGCGCTTCGCCACACCGTTGATGTAATTGCTGTTGTGGAGAGCGAGCATGGTGAGATCCAGTGCTCCCCCGCAACACATTTGGGCTTCAGTCTCCCACAGCACACTGTCGCTGCCCAACACGGAGCGCACCAGTTCCAGCGAAAAGCGGTCGTGACCCGCCTGTACTGGGGTGTGGGTGGTAAATACACAGCGGCGGCGCACCTGCTTTAGGTGCTCCTCCGTCACCCCGGTACCACCGGTCTGCTCCGCCAGCAGCTCCAGAGATAGCAGAGCGGCATGTCCCTCGTTCATGTGGTAGCGCAAAATATCGCTATACCCCAGCGCGCGCAGCATGCGCCTGCCCCCGATCCCCAGGATGACCTCCTGACACAGCCGATAGCGCTCATCGCCACCATACAGCTGGTGGGTCAGGCGCCGATCGCCGTCCTCGTTGCCATCGACATCACTATCGAGAAAGTACACCGGGACGCGATGACCGTCGACGCCCATCACTTCATAGCGCCAGGCGCGCAATTGAACTGCGCGATTCTCGATAACCACTTCCACTCGCTCGGGCATCTCGACGAGCTTCTCTTCAGGTATCCAGCTGGCCGGGTATTCACACTGCTTGCCGGCGGTATCAAGCACCTGGCGGAAATAACCCTCCCGTGTCAGCAAGGTGACAGCAACCATGTTCAGGCCCACATCGGCAGCAGCGCGCACAGTATCTCCGGCGAGAACACCGAGCCCTCCCGAATAAGTAGCCATATCAGAGTCCAGGCCGATTTCCATTGAAAAGTAAGCGACGATCGATCGTGACAGGGTCATAACAGCTCCCCCTGGGTGAATCGTGAATTGAAGGTGCCTTACCAAGACCAGCAAGATCAAGAATAGTGCAAATAATAACGTTGTCGTGCGGCTCACAAACGCAAGACTGCAAACGCGAGGGGAGAAGGAGAGAGCCACGGCAATAGCCGTGGCCGTGCTTGAACTCGGTGAGCAAACAGGCCCGAGGGTTAGCCCATCGGGTACATGATTTCCTGGCTCACTTCATCAATTTTGGCGAGAGTCTCTGCGTCCAGCACCACGTCTGCCGCCGCCAGGATATCGTCGAGCTGGGCTTCACTGGTCACACCGACAATAGTGGAAGCGACGAAGTCATGCTGTTTGCTCCACGCAGTGGCCAGCGTCGTGACAGAGAGGCCAATCTCAGCGGCGATAGCTTGAAAGCGGCGGGTGGACTCCAGCGTCTTCGGGTTGACGAAGCGATCCACCATCATCTGTTGGCGAGAACCATTGTCTCGATAGCGGCTGAAACGCGCGCCGGTCGGGAAGCCATCATTGTACTTGCCGGTAAGCACCCCGCCCGCCAACGGCGAGAAAGGAATCAGGCTCACTTGCTCGCGCCGACACACTTCCGCCAGCTCATCCTCAAAGCGGCGGTTGTTGAGGCTGAAATTGTTCTGGATAGTTTCGTAGCGTACCAGGCCATGCAGGTCGGACTGCCACAGGCTCTTGGTCAGCCCCCAGGCGTTTTCATTGCTGCAGCCAACGATTCGAACTTTGCCCACAGCTACCAGATCGTCCAGTGCCCTCAGAGTTTCCTCGTAGGGCATATCGTGGTCGGGCCAGTGGGTCTGGTAGAGGTCGATGTAGTCAGTCTGCAACCGCTGCAAGCTGGCCTCTACAGCACGTACAATATGATGCCGATCCAGCGAGGTCTTGGAGCCCCTGATAGGGGCCTGAATCCAGCCGTGGCTGGGGCCAGCCACCTTGGTAGCAAGGATCACCGCATCGCGGTCCTTGGTTTTCAGCCACTTCCCGACAATGGTTTCAGTCAGGCCGCACCATTCCGCGCTCGGCGGCACAGGGTACATCTCGGCAGTATCGTAGAAATCGATGCCAGCATCGAAGGAGCGGTCGAGAATACGCAGAGCGGTGGCCTCGTCGGCCATGCTGCCAAAGGTCATGGTCCCCATGCAGATATCGGATACCACTATGCCACTTCGACCGAGCCTTTTCTTGTTCATGTCACCTCCAAAAGTAAGATTGTGCATTCAGGGGCTGACACCAGGTGGCAACATCAGCCCCCACTATGACCTATGGCGCCAACCGTTCTATCTGCCAGTGACCGCCCTCATCACGACGATACTGAAAGCGGTCGTGCAGACGCCGTTCACCACCCTGCCAGAACTCAAACTCGTCCGGCTCCACTCGATAGCCACCCCAGAAATCGGGCACCGGAATCTCGCCGTCGCGAAATTTGTCACGCATTTGTAGAAACTGGGCCTCCAGCGCCTGGCGGGAGCTCAGGCGGCTACTCTGGCGGGACGACCAGGCAGCGAGCTGGCTTTCCCGCGGGCGGCTGATGAAGTAGCGGAGCACATCAGCCGCCCCTAGACGTACCGCAGTGCCACCAACAATTACTTGACGGTCCATGGCATTCCACGGAAAGTGCAGGCTCACCTTTGGATTGCCGGCGATCTCCCGCGCCTTGCGACTCCCCAGATTGGTGTAGAAAACCAGCCCCCGGTCGTCTACTTGCTTGAGCAGCACCAGGCGCTGCGAAGGCCGACCGTCAGCACCCACGGTGGCCACGCACATGGCGGTGGGATCGGCCACCAGATCGACTTCAATCGCTTGGTCGAGCCAGCGGCGAAGCTGCTCAACGGGGTTGTCGTGAAGAGATTCACGGGTCAGGCGACCAAAACGGTATTCACGGCGCAGGTTTTCAAGGCTCATTGGCCGGGCTCCAGATTGTACAAGGCAGGGATCATAACTGCTTTTAGGTTCACGGGCCGCTAGAATGTCGCGCACTCAATAATATCTCCAGGACCGTACATGGCTCTAAGGCTTCTGAACTTGCGCACCCCAGTAGCGACTGCGATGCTGATAACAACGGTCATCGCTGCCCCCACTGCCGGTGCTGTTTCCACTGAGAGCTATCTGTCGGCGGAGATTCCGCAGGTCTATGCCGTATCCGGGTTCCAACAGCAGCTGGAGCAGGCACCGGCGAGCGTCACCATCATCGACCGCCACCAGATCGAGCTATCCGGAGCTCAGAATTTTGTGGATATCTTCCGGCTCGTGCCAGGCTTCCAATCCTACCATGTCAGCCACAACCGCTACGGTATCAGCTACCACGGCGTCGGCCATGCCTTTCCCAATCAAATGGAAGTGAGGGTGGATGGGCGCTCTGTGTACGAGACCATTTTTTCCACGGTGAATTGGGGCACCTTGGGTATCGAGCTCGCCGATATCGACCATATCGAGGTGGTGCGCGGCTCCAACGTGCCTATGCAGGGCTCCAATGCCTTTATGGGCTCGGTCAACATTGTCACTCGCAAGCCTCTGCAGGACAGCGGTCTTAGCCTCCGCGGCACCACAGGTGCCCTGGGTACCCGTAACGCCAGCTTGCGTTACAACGACAGCCTGGGACCACTCAATTACCGGTTCTCCCTGGGCTATCAGCACAGTGACGGTTTTCCACCCCAGCCAGAAGAAGGCTTTCTCGACGATAGTCGCGAGCTGTTCCACGCCAATGTGCGAGCCACCTACACACCGACCTTGCACGACACGGTGGAATTCCACTTGGGCTATGCCGACGACCGCGCCGACTGGTATGAGAGTTCATCGCCCGTACCCATGTCACAAAGTGAGTTCCGCAGTCACCATCAAGCAGTCAGCTGGGCTCACAGTCTCGACCCTGCCAATACGGTGACGATCAATTTGTACCATAACCGGCTCCGCGCTCGAAACCTTGTTTCCCTTGGGCCCCTCTATTCCCTCCTCGGTCTAGACCGGGACACCACGGCCTTTCTCACCGCCGAGCAACCGCCAGCACCAGCGGCTATCAGCCTGGTGACCGCCATGACCGGCCTTGACAACACCTATGCCGCCACCCTGATCGGCGCTCTCGACACAGACCTTCTCAGCGGCTTCGGCAACCTGTTGTCCGAACGTTACGATCTGGAAGCCCGCCATGCCTTCACTCTGTCACCGATGCTGCGCGGGGCCTGGGGCTTCGGGGCTCGTCGTGACCGCTTCGAGTCAGCACACCCCTTTGGCTTCAATACCCAGGTAGCGGAGTCCTACTGGCGTCTATTCGGCCACGGTGAATGGCAGGCCACTTCCTGGCTGACCCTCAACGCTGGTGCAATGGTAGAAAACACCTTTGTCGGCACTCTGATCTCGCCTCGGGTGTCTGCTAATGTGGCTCTCGGTGGGGGGCACTTTCTACGTCTGGGCCATGCCCGCAGCCGCCGCGCCCCGTCACTGGTGGAAGCCAACGAAGAGAGTATTGCCAGCGTCAATGGCCTGATCTTCAATATTCTGCGCTTGTCCGACCCCGACCTCGGTGAGGAAAAGCTCACCAGCACCGAACTTGCCTACCAGTTCCAACCCGCTCACCTGGCGATGAGTCTTGACCTGCGTCTGTTCGATGAAAAGGTCACCGATGTGATCGACGATTTGCGCGAACCCACTTTGCCCCCTGTCTCGGTATTCGACAGCTACCTGAGACGCCATGAAAACAATGGTTACTGGCGCTTTCGTGGTGGCGAAATCCAGCTCAGCGGACAAGTGACGGCCAAAACTTTTCTGCGCCTGCACTACACTCATACCGACATGAACAGTCGCATGCTTAGGCAGCGCTTACCGGTGCCAGAATTCATGGACCGCAATGATCGTATGGCCCGCCACAGTGCCGGGTTGCTGGTAGGCCAAGAGCTGGGTGAAGCCTTCACTTTGTCGCTGGCTACCTATCATCAGTCGCGGCTACGCTGGGAGGATGGTAAGGCTATTGATAGTTTCACTCGAGTGGATGCCCAGCTGGCATGGCGTTTTACTCTTGGCCGTACCGATGGCACAGTCAGGCTCACAGCGCAAAACCTGGGCAATAGCTATGCTGAATTCGACCCCGTCAACCAATTCAAGACACGGGTTTTTCTCAGTGCCGCAGTAAACCTGCCATGACCCAGCCATTGCCAACGGACGCTGTTAGATGACTGTGGCCCTTCGCCCATCAATCAGGCCGATGCCAACTCCATCGTCGCCACGATGTCACAGTGAGCGCCGAAGAAATTGGCTCTGCCAGCGACTGGCACACTTGCTCTGCCTTGTCTTGCTGGTACTGATGTCCGCACCGGCCCTGGCCAGCACCGACATGAGCATCGTGCTGTCCGACGACAGTGAGCATTATCACCAGGTGGCACAGGCCTTCCGCCAAGCTGTCGCGAGCCGCCACCCCAGGCTGACCATGCGCCTGCTGCGCAGCGCTCAGCTGGAATCGACCACCCTGCCAGCAACTCATCTACTGGTAACCATCGGCACAGAGGCCGCCGTCAACGCTCTGACACACTTTTCGAGCAACCCCAGGCTCAATCTGTTTATCACCAGCTCCACCTGGAGGGATCTGACAGCAGGGGCGTCAACCCCTTATCAGCAGGCCGCCATTCTGGTAGATCAGCCTCTGGAACGCTTTATCCACCTGGCTCTGCTGATCAAACCCGACAGCCGAATACTGGCGACAGCGTTTGGCGATCACTCCAGCCGTCAGCGAGAGCTTTTTGCCGCTCTGGCCCGACAGCACAAACTGTCCGTAGCCGACACCCTGCTGCACACCCGCGACAACCCGATAACCGCGCTCACACCCCTGTTCAGCGATGCCGACGTCTTCATTGCGGTGCCGGACCGCGGCCTCTTCAATCAGTCAGTAGCACGCTGGGCACTGTTTCTCGGCTACCGCCACAAAGTGCCGGTGATAGGCTTTTCCCGGGCCTACGCCAAAGCTGGTGCCCTGGTGTCTCTGCAGTCGGACCCTTTTGACATCGGACGCCAGGGGGCCGCCTGGCTGGATCGCTATCTCGCCTGGCAAAAAGTGCAGCCCACAAACCAAGAGCTGTTCGAACCAGCGAAGCAGTCCGAACAAGAACGCCTCTGGCGCGCCTTCCCGCCCCGGGACTTCAGCGTGGCGCTCAACCCCTCAGTCGCGAGAGCTCTCGGTATCACCGTCGGCAGCGAAGACTGGCTCCACCAGCAACTGACACAACGCCTCAGCGCGGACCTTAACCATGACGCCTCTCAGCCCTGAACCCGACCTCAACAAACCCGCCACTAGTCAGCGCATGGCGAGAAGGCCGGCTGCGTTTATCACCGGCATCCGCTCCAGACTGTTTTTGCTCAGTATCATCCCGGTGGTTATCGTCAACGCCATCATCACTTGGCACACCATCGATACCCGCCGCTCGGAATTGGCGAACAACTTGCTTCTCACCACCACACTGACCGCTGAAAATCTGGCGCGAGTATCCGACTTTGCGATCTTTACCGGTCAAGCCGACTTGTTGCGCTCCTTCACTGACGCCACCAAACACACGCCCTTCATGCAATCAGTGGTATTTCTAGACCGCAACCGGGAGCTGCTGTTTGCTACCCAACCGCAGCCACTAGAGCGCCTAATGGATCTCAAAGCCGGCAATTACAGCCACCTGGAAGCAGACTTCTTGGTGATCGAGCGCCCTGTCTATCTCAACGATATCGATATCAGTGACTACCAGACCACTCAGGAGCCCCAACTTGAGCAGGAGGAGGCAACTGACAGTCTGCTGGGCTGGGTGGTGGTAAGTGCCGATCGCTCCGGAACCAACACCTTGGCCCGTGAAATTCTCCTTACCCATTTACTGATTAGCCTCGTCGTACTAGCGGGCGCAGCAGTACTGACTTATCTGCTCAGCAATACCGTGGTGCGCCCTATAACAGCAATAACCCGCACAGTACGCGAACTGGAGGAGGGCAACTTGCATGCCCGTCTCGCCCCCAGTGGCCACGATGAACTGGCGATGCTTGCTCACGGTATCAATCATTTAGCCAGTACGATCCTGGAAAACCGCCAGAATTTGCAGAATAAAGTCTCTGCGGCTACCCAGCAGCTGCAGACCCTGCTCGATGACCTGCAGCAGAAGAACCACGAGCTGGATAAGGCGCGGCGCGAGGCAGAGGACGCCAATCAGGCAAAAACAGGCTTTCTCGCCCAGATGAGCCATGAGCTGCGCACTCCCATAACCGCTATTCAGGGGTTTGTACGACTGCTAGGAGAATCACAGCTCACCGCTGCTGAAAAGCGTTACTGCATCATCATTCAGCAAGCTTCGCTCCAACTCTTGCAGTTGATTGATGACATCATTGATATTACCCGCCTGCATTCAGGGAGTATTGAGCTGGAGAGCGCGCCCTTTAACCTGCTGGATTGCCTGGAAGGTCCGGTAGCTCTGATGGCACCCAGTGCCCACCAGAAAGGGCTGGAGCTGATTCTTGACCTGGCCCCCAACCTGCCCCAGGCGCTGATCGGTGACAATCTGCGTATCCGCCAGATCGTTTACAACTTGGTGTCCAATGCCATCAAATTCACCTCCAGTGGTGAGGTGATCGTGCGTGTGTCAGCACGCGGCAGCACCACGGTGGGAAAACAGGCGCGGCTGCTTATTCAGGTAATCGACACCGGTATCGGTATTCCGGAAAAACAGCGGGCCCTGATCTTCGAGCCCTTTTCTCAAGCCGACAATTCCATCTCCCGTCGCTTTGGTGGTTCCGGTCTGGGCCTGACTATCGTGCGCAATCTGGTCACGCTGATGGATGGCACCATTCATATCGACAGTACTGCCGGTAAAGGCACCACGTTCGCTGTGGAACTGCCTCTTACAGTATCGGCACTGGCTGAGCCGCCCCAGCCGGACTACTCCTGCGTGCTGCTGTTCGATTCCCATCCTCACAGCCGCCACGCCCTGGAACGGCTGCTGACTTATTTTGTGGAGAGTATCGAATCCTGTGAATCCACCACCGACCTGGAAATCGGCGGTGGTGGTCAAGAGCCGGACATCATCCTCTACTCGGTACCGGTCAGCCAGGCGCCGAGCACCCTCGAGCACCATGTGGACTACCTCCGCAATCGCTTTGCCTGCCCGATTGTAATCATTGCGCCACTCAGCAATTTCTCACCCATCCTGCACGACTGGACTGGAGGCGATGGCAAGCCAGTACGCTTTATCGACAAGCCGCCGACCATGCGCGAACTCACCGCCCTGTTGACCGCTGAAAAAAATGATGACAACGCACAAGGTTCTGGAACACAGCTGTCTGCCTCCATCCTGATCGCCGAGGACAACGAGTTCAATCGGCTGCTGTTAGCCACCTTCCTGGAACACCTCGGCAGCAACATCACCACTGTCACCAACGGTCAACAGGCCATTGCCATCTGCGATCATCAGGCTTTCGACCTGATCTTAATGGACGTGCACATGCCTGAAATGAACGGTATTAACGCTATCAAGGCCATCCGCTCGGGGCAGGGCCTCAACTGCCATACCCCCATCGTGATGCTCACTGCTGACATACTCCAACAGGAGGAGAATGCTCTCTTCGAAGCCGGTGCCAACGACCTGTTGTTCAAGCCCATCGATGAGGGCAAGCTGATTTCCACCCTGCAACGTCATCTGCGCCTGTCTGTCGCCAGCGACGAGAGGAAACCCTTGTCGCCCAACGCCGACATGACACTATTCATTCAGGAAGTGAGCAAGCTCACCGACAGCATCCTTCAAGCAGTCGATGACCACGAGCCGCACACCTTGCGAGAAAGCCTCCATCAGCTGCTCGGTATCGCTGGGGTGTTCAAAATGACTTATCTGGAGCGCGCCGTGAAAGCACTTCACTTTGCAGTCAAGGACCAACATGAAGAGCGGATACAGGCCGCCCTGGTAACCCTTGCAGTAGAAGTGGAGCAGCTGCGCAAGGAGCTCCATCTAAAACTCGACTAGGCTGCAGAGCCGCTAAACGCAGCAGAAGTGTAGAGAGCTGTCTGTAAGAGCTTCTTTCGGGCAGTAACGTGAAAGGACGGAGATGACAGAGCCGATTTGTCTCCCATCTCCGCCATCTCTCACATCAGGACATCAAACCACCCGTACCCGGATAACACCTTCCACGGCGGTGATCCGAGCGAGGATTTCCTCACTGGGGGCATCTTCCACATCAATGATGTTGTAGGCCACGTTATCGCGGCTCTTGTTCATCAAGTCGATGACGTTATTGTTGTTATCGGCGAGGATCGCCAGCACATTGCCGAGCACCTTGGGCACGTTGTCGTTACTGAAGGTGATGCGGTGTCCACCACTGCGGCTCATCACGGTGGCAGGGAAGTTCACCGAGTTGCGAATATTGCCGTTTTCGAGAAAATCGATCAGCTGATCGGCGGCCATCATCGCGCAGTTTTCCTCGGCTTCTGCGGTACTTGCACCGATATGGGGCATCAACACCACGTTTTTACGGCCCAGCAGGGCAGGGGTGGGAAAATCTGCGGTGTAGCCCGCCAGGGTGCCGTCGTCGAGAGCCGCCACCAGGGCGTCGGGCTCAACAATCTCTTCGCGAGCGAAGTTGAGCAGCTTGGCACCGGGCTTGAAGTATTTGACGGTCTCGGCATTGATCAGGTGACGCGTGGCCTCAATGGCCGGCACGTGCAGGGTTACATAGTCAGACTTGCCCAGCAGCGCCTGCAGGCTGTCTACTTTCTCTACCCGGCTGGAGAGGCGCCAGGCGGCTTCGACAGACAGCGCTGGGTCATAGCCAGCAACCTTCATACCCAACTCCAGCGCCATATTGGCCACCATGGAACCAATAGCGCCGAGCCCCACCACACCGAGGGTCTTGCCGAGAATCTCGGTACCGGCGAAGCGCTTCTTCTCTTTCTCCAGCAACTTAGACATTTCACCGGCATCGGTCATGTCGGTAAGGCTTTGCACATAGTTCATGCCGCCAAAAATATCTCGCGAGCTGAGCAGCAGAGCTGCGGCGATCAACTCCTTTACCGCATTGGCGTTGGCGCCGGGGGTGTTGAAGACCACAATACCCTTGCTGGTGTACTCAGCGGTGGGAATATTGTTGACACCGGCACCAGCGCGGGCCACAGCCACGACGCTGGCGGGCACTTCTTCACCGTGCAGCTTGTGGCTGCGCAGAATGAAAGCATCCGGCTCAGCCGCTTCGGGGCCGACCTGGTAGCGGGCAGCATCAAAGCGGTTGAGGCCGAGGGGAGAAATCTGGTTGTACGTTCGCACCTTGAACATGGCATTGCCTCGATAAGTAAAGAAATTCGGAGCGCCCCTACCGCCGATCCAGAGCGATCAGCGGTAGGGGCTATTTACATCATAATCCGGGGTATTACGACGCCCGGACAGTGTTATAGGCCCACTCGATCCACGGCATCAGAGCTCGTATATCGTCACTGGAGACGGTGGCACCACACCAGATACGCAGGCCCGCAGGGGCATCACGGTACGCGCCAATATCATAGGCTACGCCCTCGGTATCCAGCAGCTTGACGATCTGCTTGACCTGGTCAGCTTCCAGGTCGAGGGTGAGGCACACGCTGGTGTTGGAGCGCACGGTTTTGTCAGCAGCAAGAAAATGGATCCACTCGCGGCTAGCAACAAACTCTTCGATTACCGCCAGGTTTTCTTCAGCGCGGGCAATGGTTGCCGCAACACCGCCAATATCCTGCACCCATTGGAGGGCATCGAGGTAGTCCACCACACACAGCATGGAGGGGGTGTTGATGGTTTCACCTCTGAAGATACCCTCGATCAGCTTGCCGCCTTTGGTCATGCGGAAGATTTTCGGCAGCGGCCACGGCGGACTGTAGGACTCCAGCCGCTCAACGGCACGAGGGCTGAGAATCAACATGCCATGCGCGCCTTCGCCGCCCAGCACCTTTTGCCAGCTGTAGGTAATCACATCGAGTTTTTCAAAAGGCAGATTCATCGCAAAGACGGCTGAGGTCGCGTCGCAGATCGTGAGCCCTTCGCGGTCGTCGGCAATCCAGTCGGCATCAGGTACTTTGACACCTGAAGTGGTGCCATTCCAGGTAAACACCACATCGGCGGCGGGATCGGCGCGGCCCATGTCCGGCAACTGGCCGTAGTCAGCCTTGATGGTTTCGACATTGTCGAGCTTGAGCTGCTTGACTACATCTGTCACCCAGCCCTCGCCAAAGGACTCCCAGGCAAACATCTGTACTTTGCGGGGACCGAGCAGGGACCACAGAGCCATCTCTACCGCACCGGTGTCGGAGGCGGGCACCACGCCCACCCGATAGCCTTCCGGCAGTCCCAGAATTTCCGCTGTCAGGCTGCAGGCCTTGCCAAGAAGCTCCTTGCCAATGGCGGCGCGGTGGGAGCGGCCGAGACTACGGGTGTCCAGAGCGGCGAGATCATAGCCTGGGCGCTTGCTGCAGGGGCCGGAAGAAAAATTGGGGTTGGCCGGCTTGACGGACGGTTTCATGGCAGAGCCTCTGATACTGAGCGGAAGGGGATTGGAAGGAAAAGTTGCCAATTTTACTGGTCTGGCGCCTGCAAATAAAGGGGCCTCTGCCCGAAGGGGGTAGAAACCGGAGGAGGGCAACGCCTGTTAGTCCTGCTCTGGATATGAGTCACCAACGGAAGGTCCACGCCAAAAACGTGATTCCTTGCCTTGAGCGGGCTGGCACTGGAGCGTCTCTGGCGGCGACTTCAAGCGGTACTGCCTTATAATAACTCGCGCAGCAGATCATGATGGAATGGTGCTTGGCTAAGCTCTCGCACCGTGTGAGGTCGCTGTCTGGGGAGGCTGCTTTCGAGACCGTCATCGGCAGGGCAGATTTTTGCTCCTGCAAAATCCGCATTTCCGCCATCCCTGGCGGTCAGATGCCGATGACGAGCCCCCAGGGATGGGTTCACGGCGTGTCTCGAAAGCAGCCTCCCCAGGCAGTGACCGGGTTACAAGGTGTTTAACCAAGTGCCATTCGATCATAAACAGCTCTGAGAGCTTCCGGGATTGTATCGAAGGCATATTCACGTCCGGGAGCGACCCGTTCAAGCCTGACTCCGTCGCCTTCTTCGGCAAGATAATCATAGCCATGAGCCTGGAAACGGTTTTCAGGGTCAATCGCTTTGTAAAAATCCCGGCGCTTTATCCTGTCTTCCCGGAAAATCATCTTCAGGTGATACAGTTGATAACCCGTGGAATAGAGCCTGCCTTTCTCTCTTACCATATCCGGATACCACTCGCCGTGAAATGCCTGGTTTTGCTTAAAGGCAATGACTTCTGGCACCCGGAAAAAGCGCGCCTGCCTTTTTCGACCCCACAGGCCATCAGTTCGAAAGTGCAATGGGTCGTTCCACAGTTCACGAAACGCCAGAGAAAAAACAGGTAAATCGCTATCGGGAAATGACGCGGCAATGTCACCCAGCTGCTGCAGAAAAAGGGTTTCGAAGCGTTCGTCCGCATCACAAACAACAACCCAGTCAAATCCCAGCTGGCGAGCACGCTCAAGCAGGCGGGCCTTGTTTTCCAACTCTGCCCATTGATGGTCTGGATTGGCAGGATTTCTCAAACAGTCCACTACCCTGTCCTCCCGAGCCAGTATCTCAGCAGTCGAATCCGTGGAGCCGTCATCGAGGGCAATAATGCCATCGACATAATCCCGGATATGGTCCAAACAACCGGGCAGGTTTCGCTCCTCGTTGTGCAACTGCATCACACACGCGACTTTTGGCCGCGTTCTGGCGCGGCGCGCAATGGACTCCAGTTTGACATCACAGGTGAGGCAAGAGAACAAAGACTTTGTGTAGTGTACCGACCGGGCACAGGCGGGGCACTGTCTCTTCGACCCCACTGCCTGAGTGGCAAGAGCAGGAATTGCCGCCATCAAAGCGGCTGACCAATGGCCCTGCGCAAGAGCTGTCGTTTCTGACGGTGGCGACCATTGGTAGGTTAAGCGCTTAAAATCACGCCCCCACTCTAAGGGATTGGCCAAAGCACTGGATGGGGAGCGGCGGTGAAAAGCCTCTTGAGGATTAAACTTCCGGCCTTCCGCCACCCTTGGCGCATCGGAAAGATGCAACAAGCGCATATGGGGGCACAACAGATTTCCATAACCCGCCATTTCCATGCGCACCCGCAAGTTATCATCATCCCCACCCCAGGAATCAAACGACTCGTCATAACCACGAACTTCTTCAAAGGCCGCTTTCGGCGCACAGATTGAGCCATAGAAGGTATTCAGACGCTTCGGTTCCGGCACTGCCGCCACAAATGCCCGCTGTAGATCCGCCCGTTGCCGTATAGCCGAAAAAACCCCAAAACCCACCTGACCCAGCACTGCTGAACGGGGCTGATCCTGCAATGCACGCAGCGCGATAGCAGCCACGTCAGTAACAAAAGCAGATTCGGGGGAGCACACCAGTATGAACTCCCCCAATGCCTGCCTGATACCCACATTAATCGCCCGACAGGGTGGACGCCAAAGGTGTGGTAAATCATTGACGAACACCCGCCAGCGAATGTCCCGGTAGGCTTTGAGCAATTCGAGAAGTGCGTCTTCTTCCGATGGTTCATCCAGCACCAACAGCACTTCTATACCAGGACGAGCGAAAAACGGCGCGTTTATCGGCAGTACCCGGCGGAAATCCTCCAGCTTGCGATAGTAGGGAAGGATAATACTCAGCACAGGGAATCCTTCACCTGTTGCGGGAATAGCCACCAATTTCATGAGACAGCCCTGTAGTCTATTATTGAGGATCCTTGCCAGACCACCCGTACGATGAACATCCGTACGATGAAAAATACCCTGCGTAGAAAGCTACCCGGTCAGAGCAGCATCGAGTGTCCCCTAGTGACGCTCACTGAAAACCGTGGGCAACAAAATGCTGTTTTAACAACGCTATAGCAGTGGTACAGCGCGCGAAGGCTACCATTATAAGCCTTGTCATGTCATCGGATTACAGGGATATTGTAGTGGCATAGGAGATTAGGCCGCAGCCTGTCTGTCGGCGTATCTTTGGAACTCCATGCTCCCAAGCAATGAGCGCTGCCTGAGCATGTCCTGCACCCTCCACCGGGAGAACTCACATGGCCCTGCTGATCCTCAACGCCGGCAGCTCGTCCCTGAAGTACCGCCTGTACCGGCGCGGCGACCTCCATCAGCTCGCCGCCGGCACCCTCGACGGCCTGAGCTCCGCCGCCGGCGACAGCGATCACGGTCAGGCGCTCGAACAGGTCGTGGCGGAGGTGCACAGCGCTCTGCCGGTCGGCGAGACGCTGACGGCCATCGGCCACCGGGTGGTGCACGGTGGCGATGCCTTCGGGCGCGCCGCGCTCATCGACGAAGAGGCGCTGTCCGCCCTCGATCGCCTCGCCGATCTGGCGCCGCTCCACAACCCGCCCGCCCTGGCTATCATGCGCGGCTGCCGGCGTCACTTCCCCGACCTGCCCCAGGTAGCGGCGTTCGATACCGCCTTCCACCACGCCCTGCCGGAACGGGCGCGGCGCTACCCACTGCCGGAACAGTACGGTGTACGGCGCTTCGGCTTTCACGGCATTTCCCACGGCTATGTGTCCAAGCGAGCAGCGGAGTACCTGGAGCGCGGCGACCTGAAAATGATCAGCCTGCACCTCGGCAACGGCGCCAGCGCCGCCGCCATCGACAGCGGCCAATGCATCGACACCTCCATGGGGCTGACACCGCTGGAAGGACTGATGATGGGCACCCGCGCTGGCGATCTGGATCCGGGCATTCTCTTTCACCTTGCGCGCACTAACGGACTGTCCCTCGCTGAACTGGAAACCGTGCTGACGCGAGAGAGCGGCCTGCTGGGTCTGTGCGGCAGCGCCGACATGCGCGAGGTGCGGGCGCGCGCCGACGGCAACGACGCGTACGCACGCCTGGCTCTGGACATCTATACCTACCGCATCCGCAAATACATCGGCGCCTATGCCGCCGCCCTGGGAGGGCTGGACGCTCTGGTGTTCACCGCCGGCGTTGGCGAGAATCACCCCTGGGTGCGCGCCCAGGCCTGCGCCGGCCTGGACCTTCTCGGCATCGCCATCGACCCCGAGCGCAACGAGGCAGCAATGGGTATCATCAGTCCCATCCACCGCGAGAGCTCCAACGTCGCCGTGCTAGTCATTCCCACCAACGAGGAGCTAGAAATCGCCCGCCAAACTTTGGAACTTCTGGGTGCGTCACCTTCGCCAACGCACCCCACGAACCACTGACCGGAGCCAGAATATGAGCACGAATCCCCTCTCTCCCGACCAGCTCGACGCAATCCACGCCTACTGGCGCGCCTGCAACTATCTGGCCGCCGGCATGATCTACTTGCGCGACAACCCCCTGTTGAAGGAACCGCTCAAACCGGAACATATCAAAAAACGCCTGCTCGGCCACTGGGGCGCAAGCCCCGGGCTGTCGTTCATGTACGTTCATGCCAACAGGGTAATCCGCGCCAGTGACCTCAATGCCATTTTTATCACTGGTCCTGGCCACGGTGCGCCCGGCGTGCTCGCTCCTGTCTACCTGGAAGGCAGCTTCTCCGAGATCTACCCCGAGTTTGGCGAGGACGAGGAGGGCATCGCCGCCCTGTTCCGCCACTTTTCTTTCCCCGGCGGCTTCGGCAGCCATTGCACTCCCGAGCTGCCCGGCTCCATCCACGAGGGCGGCGAGCTGGGCTACAGCTTGTCGCACGCCTTTGGGGCCGCTTTTGACAACCCCGACCTGATCGTCTTTACCGCCGTCGGCGATGGCGAGGCTGAAACTGGGCCGCTGGCCACCGCCTGGCACTCCAACAAGTTTCTCAACCCCGCACGCGACGGTGCTGTACTGCCCATCCTCCACCTCAATGGCTATAAGATCAACAACCCTACCATCCTCGCCCGCATCAGCCACGACGAACTGGACAGTCTGTTTCGCGGCTACGGCTGGACGCCTTTTTTCGTCGAAGGGGACGACCCCGCAGTGATGCACCAACAGATGGCTGCGGCCCTTGATCAGTGTGTTGATGCCATCAAGGCAATCCAGCACCGAGCCCGCAGCGGCGACTCGCTGGAGCGACCGCGCTGGCCGATGATTGTGCTGCGCTCCCCCAAAGGCTGGACCGGCCCCAAAACTGCCAACGGCCACCAGGTGGAGGGGAGCTGGCGCTCTCACCAGGTGCCCCTCGCCGACGTGCATAGCAACCCCAGCAATCTGCGCCGGCTGGAGCAGTGGCTGCGCAGCTATGGCCCCGAAGAACTGTTCAATGCCGAAGGGCGCCTTGTCGAGCATCTGCGCAAGCTGGCACCCGAGGGCCGTCGACGCATGGGCGCGAATCCCCACGCCAACGGGGGCTTGCTGCGCCGCGACCTGAGGCTGCCGGATTTTCGCGATTACGCGGTGGCCCTCTCGCAGCCCGGCGAGCATTCCCGCCCCGGCAAGTACCGCGCCATGAATACCAAGCCTCTTGGCGCACTGTTGCGCGACACCATGGCCCGCAACATGAACAACTTCCGGGTCTTCGGTCCCGACGAGAACACCTCCAACAAGCTCGACGCCATTTACGAGGTGAGCAAAAAGCTGTGGCTGGCAGACCGTCTGCCGGCAGATGATGACGGCGGTGAACTGGCAGCGGACGGCCGTGTACTGGAGATACTCTCCGAGCACACTTTGCAGGGCTGGTTTGAGGGCTATGTACTCACAGGACGCCACGGCTTCTTTGCCACTTACGAATCCTTCGTTCATATCATCGACTCCATGTTCAACCAGCACGCCAAATGGCTGGCCATTTGCGAAGACCTTTCCTGGCGAGCCCCCATCGCCTCTATCAATCTGCTGATCACCTCCACCGTGTGGCGCCAGGACCACAATGGCTTTACTCACCAGGACCCCGGTTTTCTCGATCTGGTTGTCAACAAGAACCCAGCGGTAACACGTATCTACTTGCCCCCGGATGCCAACTGTCTGCTGTCCACCGCAGACCACTGTCTACGCAGCCACAACGACATCAATGTCATCGTCTGCGACAAGCAGAACCACCTGCAGTACCTCGACATGGAGGCCGCTATTATCCACTGCACCAAGGGCATCGGTATCTGGGACTGGGCCAGCAACGATCAGGGCAGTGAGCCGGATCTGGTGATGGCCGGCTGTGGCGATCTCGCTACCCAGGAGGCTCTGGCTGCCACAGCACTGCTGCGAGAGCACTTCCCGGATCTCAAGATTCGCTTTATCAACGTAGTCGATCTGTTCCGCATGACGCCCGATACTGCTCACCCCCACGGCCTCAGCGATCGCGACTTCGACAGTCTGTTTACCGTCGATAAGCCCATCATCTTCAACTTCCACGGCTACCCCTGGCTGATTCATCGCCTCGCCTACCGGCGCACCAACCACGCCAACTTGCACGTGCGCGGTTATATCGAGAAAGGCAGCATCAATACCCCTCTCGAACTGGCTATCGCCAACAATGTCGATCGCTACAGCCTGGCTATCAACGCCATCGACCGGGTAGCGAAGCTGCGCACCCGAGGCGCCCATGTGAAGGAAAAGTTGCGAGACCTGCAGATTGCCGCCCGCCACCATGCCCATGAGCATGGGGTGGACAGCGAGGAGATCACCGGCTGGAGCTGGCCTTTAGGCTGAGCACTCGACAAGGGGCGCCTGCGACCCACTACGGCGCCCTATCCACCTGACCAGACCCACCACGGGGAGCACTTTTGAGAAACAAACTGTTCAATTATCTGGAAACCACTGAAACGCTCACCGCAGTGGAGGCCATGAAGCGCATTGTCGACTGGCTTCGCCCGCGCCGCAAAGAGACAAGCGATGCGGTGATCGCTCGCATGGATGCCTTGCAGCAATGGCTGAGGGAGCACCCCGATCATCACGCCAAACTCTCCAGCTGCTTGCAAGACTGGCTGATGGGGGCTGGTTACTTTGAAGTCTTTACGTCACTCGGCGTCCTTGCGCGGCGCGGATTCAGCCGGGAATTTTTCACCCGTCTCTATGAAAGGCTCAACCCACTGCCAGCGGATGACAATAATATCCGCGATGCTCTCGGGTCCATTTTTCACGACCCCAGCGATGCAGACTGGGTGGTAGCCATTCCCACCGAAAGCTGGATTGACCTGCTTTCCATTCTGTGGAATCACGACCGCGAGCAACTCAAGAAAGTACGCCGCAAGGTGTGCCACGAAGTACTGTACGCTATCGAGATGCTTTCCATCTGGGTGGCAGCGGAAGAGTTGAACGTGGAGATCCAGCGCCTCGACCCCCATGTCGCGAAGCGCGACTCCGCCTTTGTTGCCCAGCAGCGCGAGCTGTCGGCGTTTGTCCGTCTCTATGCACAGTGGCTCGATGATGAAATCGAGTTCTACGAGGACGATCACGCCAGAGTACTGCTCAGCCAATGTGAGGAAGGCCTGCAGAAGCTGCGCAAGCGTATGGTATCCCGCGGCTCAAGCCTCGACCTGACCCTCCTGCTGGAACGCCTCAACCAGACTCTCCAGCGCATTGAGCTGTTGCTCGACACCCTCACCGTCAGACAGCGCGAAGCCTTTAACGAAAAAGCCATCGTGCTATTCAAGCAGCTCGTCGTTGCCAGCACACAGCGTCACAGCCTCGCCGGGCTCTGGCGCCAGAACAGCAAGCTGCTGGCGCGCAGCGTGACAGAAAATGCCAGCCATCACGGCGAGCACTACGTCACCAGCGATCGCCGCGACTATCTCGCCATGCTTGCCTCGGCAGCGGGAGGCGGCTTTATCATTGCCTTTATGGCGCTGGTAAAAATCCACATCATCGGCCAAAACCACGGGCCATTTACCGAGTCGCTGCTGAGCAGTCTCAACTACGCCCTGGGCTTTGTACTCATTCATATAGTGGGATGCACAGTAGCTACCAAGCAACCGGCGATGACCGCCGCTCACTTTGCCAATGCTGTCGAAGAGGAACGAGGGCGAGCCAACCCCACCAAGCTGGCAGAACTGCTGGTGCGCGTGAGCCGCTCACAATTTATTGCCATTGCCGGCAATGTAGCGCTGGCAATGTCGGTAGCCTACTTGGTGGTACTCGGCTATAACCACTGGCTGGGGCAGGCGCCGCTGGATAGCGACAGCGCCGATTACCTGCTTTACAAGCTCGACATAACCGCCAGCCCAGCGCTGTTCCACGCTGGCATCGCTGGCATCTGGCTGTTTGTGTCGGGATTGGTGTCCGGTTATTTCGACAACCGCGCCGCCCGCATCGAACTCGCCGCCCGCCTGGGCCATCACCCCTGGCTGCGACCCTTCCTGCCAGCTGCCTGGCGGCAGCGTCTAGCGGTCTACATAAGCGACAATTATGGCGCCCTGATCGGCAACTTTACCTTTGGCTGCATGCTTGGCATGACAGGTTACGTCGGCTATCTAGTGGGGCTACCCCTGGATATCCGCCACGTAGCATTCTCCTCCGCCGATCTGGGCTATGCCTCAGGGGTGCTGGCTCTGGATAGCAGACAGTGGCTCTACTACGGAGCCTGCGTTCTACTTATTGCGGCCATCAACCTCTGGGTCAGTTTTTCACTTGCCCTGTGGACTGCCCTGCGCTCCCGGGGAGCACGCATCAGCAGCTTGCCCAAACTGGCCACAGCGGTGTGGCGTCAAGTGCGCAGCGCGCCCTTGTCTCTGCTGCTGCCACCACGCAGCCAGGAAGAAGATGACGAAGAAGAGAAAGACGAATCCCACTGATCGCTTTAAAGATGACGGACAGAAGGGACCAATAACGGCGAAGGCCACCGATCAGGTGGCCTTCTTTCTAAAGCATTATTGCTCGCTGCGGATCTTCTCGATCAGGAAGCTGGAGACATTGAGCATGTCCTGGTGCCCCCCCGCCAGGCGGCTACTTACCCGGTAGGTACCATTGATCACCACTTCCGGTGTGCCCTGGGTGCGGTAGCCTCGCAACCGCGACTCGGCCTGCTTGACGGCGCTGGTGACTCCGAAAGAGTTGAAAGTTTTGTCGAAGTCCTCCCGGCTCACCCCTTTCTCTTCAAACAGCTTGGCAATGGCCTCCTCCGTTTGCAGCTGGTTGCGGTGCAGGTTCATTGCCTCGAAGGTCGCCATATGCACTTCGTCGAACACACCCAGAGCCTTCGCTGTGTAATAGATCCGGGCATGGCGCTCCATGATACCCTGCTGATCCCACATGGCAGGGCTGCGCACCACCGCTACATCAGCGGGCAAGTTCTCCGCCCAGGACTCGAACAGGGGCTCGAAGTCATAACAGTGACCACAACCGTACCAAAACACTTCGGCAACTTCGATCTTGCTGGGGTCGGCAGTGGGCACGGGTTGTGGCAGTACTTCGTAGTGAGTGCCAGCCACATAGTTGGCAGAGGCAGATGAAGCTGGCTTGGCATCAATGGTGGCAGAGACCGGGGCCTCGGCTGGGGGCGCAGCGGCCGTCGCCTGAGCACTGTCCTGCTCGGCCTGGCAGCCAAGGGCAAAGACGATCAAAAAAGGGAATATCCACTTGGTGAGATTCTGCATGTCTGCTCCAGGTTATCTATCTTGACCAGGTGCCCACCGGTCGGCGGTACGCACCGAGAGTTTACACAAAAGTAAGCCGCCTGTTAGCCGATTTAGCGGCTTTCTGACCTGCCGGGCCAGCTTCCTTACCGGCTAAACACAAAAAAGGCGGCACCAGGCCGCCTTTTTGATTCATTATCAGCTGGACTTCAGGCCTGCCCTAGTTACCCTTGAGACCCGCAATGTAGTTGGCTACAGCGTCGATCTCCTGATCGGTCATACGAGCAGCGACACCGCGCATCATGGCGGGCTCACCATCGTTGTCGCGGCCGCTGGCATCTTCTTCATCATGGGCAGCAGTGCGGAAAGCGCGCAACTGCTTGGCGATATAGTCGGCATATTGGCCGCCGAGAGCCGGATAACCTGCGGGAGCGTTGCCATTACCGCTGGGAGCATGACAGCCGATACAAGCTGCCACGCCGGTAGCAATGTTACCGCCGCGATAGATACGCTCGCCAAGATCCAGCTTGACGTCCTTGGCACCCGCCATCTGGCGGGTTTGAGAGTTGTAGTAAGCAGCGATGTCTGCTAGATCCTGCTCGTTAAAACCATTGAGCATACCTGTCATTTCGAGTACTGGACGGGCGCCCGACTGGATATCCTTCAACTGCTTGAGCAAATACTTCTCGCCGAGGCCAGCCAGTTTGGGGAAAGCCGGGGAGGGGCTGTTGCCGTCGCTCGAGTGACAGGCGACACAGACAGCGGTCTTGCCTTCACCAGCTTTGGCATCCCCTGCGGCCATGGCAAAAGGGGCGATCATGAGGGACAGGACAAAGGCTAAACCACTCGCAGTTTTCATCATGGGGGATTCCGTCTTGGCTACATGTCTCAGTAATCGAGACTTCTCGACCCACCGGCAACCAGCGTCTCAAGTCTCGTCATTAGCAGACCCTGGGGCCTGTTCGGGCGGCGCATTATATACCATTCCTTTGCCAAGCTTAAACGCTATACTGCCCAGCCATGAGTAAAGCTATGACTGAAGCCATCAATTTCGCCACTGCCACTTTCATGCAAAGTGCGCCCACACTGCACCAATGTCCAACGGACACAGGCGCAGAAGTCGCCTTTGCCGGCCGCTCCAACGCCGGAAAGTCCAGCGCCATCAATACGCTGACCCGTCAAAGCAAGTTGGCGCGCACCAGCAAGACCCCTGGGCGCACTCAACTGATCAACTTTTTCAGCCTTGGACCGGGACGCCGCCTGGTGGACCTGCCAGGCTACGGCTTTGCCAAGGTATCAAAAGCCGTGAAAAGTGACTGGGACAAGCACCTGGCGGAATACCTCCAGCAACGCCAATCCCTGAAGGGATTGGTATTGCTGATGGATATTCGCCATCCGCTACAGGAGTACGACTGGCAAATGATCCGCTGGGCCCAGGCCGGTCACCTGCCCCTGCATATTCTGCTTACCAAGGCCGACAAACTCAATCATGGCCCCGCCAGCAACGAGCTTCTTAAAGTACGCCGGCAACTGGCCGACGCCGGAATCGACCACGTGTCCGTGCAACTTTTTTCAGCCCTCAAAAAACAGGGGCTTAGCGAGCTTGAAGCCTTTATGAATCAATGGCTTGAACAGAGCCTGTAGAAAACAGGAAAAGCGAGAAGGCAAAACGGGGAGATAAAAAAGCCGGCGCAAGGTGCGCCGGCAGAAGAACCGGGATTGCCAAGAGGGGAGAGGGTTCCCGGTTTGCTCACAACGAAGAGGAAACACTAACCGCTATCTCAGACCGGTCCTTATCCCTAAAGTTCAATAAATTCTCAAAAAATGAAAATTATTTTCTTCACCCTGCTTTTCTTGCTATTCCACACTGATCTTTTACACCCAAGCAACTGATATAAAAGGAAAAACAACCTACCCCAAAGAGAGGAGAGACCAGAGCATCCATACTTCAAATAACGCGGAACAAGGCTAAACAAGCAAGGCGAAGAACCGGTGAACACAGTTTACCAAGGCTGCGCTTACTCTGAACCAGAGAAATGCGCTTGGTTCCACGGCACCAGTGATTGCTTTCCAAGGGTTTCGACCATGGTCAGAAAGGTCTTTAATGCGCCTCATCCCAATTGAGTCCGCTGCCTACTTCCACTACCAGCGGCACAGCTAGTTCTGCAGCGGCGGCCATCCGGCGGCTCACCTCATCGTGAACAGTGTCCAGCTCTTTCTCCGGCACTTCAAACACCAGCTCATCATGCACCTGCATAATCATGCGGGTAGCCAGCCCCTGCTCCGTCAGCCAGTCATCGACACTGATCATGGCTCGCTTGATGATATCTGCGGCAGTACCCTGCATGGGGGCATTGATCGCGGTGCGCTCGGCCGCTTGCCTCAGCTGGCCCTTGCCAGCCTTGATATCAGGCAGGTAGAGCCTGCGCCCGAAGAGCGTTTCCACAAAACCCTGTTCGCGAGCCTGCTGCCGGGTGTTCTCCATATAGGCAGCGACGCCCGGGTAACGGGCAAAATAGAGATCGATATACTCCTGCGCCTGGTTGCGCCCCAAGTGCAGTTGACGTGCTAACCCAAAGGCTGACATGCCGTAGATCAGGCCAAAATTAATCGCTTTGGCACTGCGACGCTGGTCCTGGGTAACCTTGTCGAGCGGGGTTTCAAATACTTCCGCCGCAGTGGCCCGGTGGATGTCGAGCCCATCGCGGAAGGCCTGCAGCAGGCTCTCGTCACCAGACAGATGCGCCATGATGCGCAGTTCGATCTGTGAGTAGTCTGCCGCCAAGATCAAATTACCCTTGTCGGCCACAAACGCTTGGCGGATACGGCGTCCCTCGGCACTGCGAACAGGGATATTCTGCAGATTGGGGTCAGAGGACGACAGCCGTCCGGTGGCCGTCCCGGCCTGGTGGTAGGAGGTGTGGACGCGTCCGGTAGCCGGGTTGACCATGCGTGGCAGCTTGTCGATATAGGTGGATTTGAGCTTGGCCAACCCGCGGTGCTCAAGGAGCAAGCGCGGCAAGGGATAATCCAGCGCCAACTCCTGAAGCACTTCTTCTTTTGTGGACGGAGCCCCGGTGGCCGTTTTCTTCAACACCGGGATCTTCAGCTTGTCGAAGAGCACTTCCCCCAGCTGCTTGGGGGAAGCCAGGTTAAAGGACTGTCCCGCCAGCTCATGTGCCTCCCGCTCGAGCTCGTCGAGGCGAGTGGCAATTTCGTCACCCTGTTTCTTGAGCAGCGCAGCATCAACGCGGGCGCCATTGCGCTCGATGCGAGACAGCACAGGCATCAGCGGCATTTCAATGGTCTCGAACACCTTGCGCAACGACGGTATCTCTTCGAGACGGGGCCACAAGGCTTGATGCAAGCGCAAGGTAATATCCGCATCTTCGGCTGCGTAGGGAGCAGCCTCCTCCAGAGAAACCTGGTTGAAGGTCAGCTGTCCCACGCCTTTGCCGGCGATATCTGTAAAGTGAATCGTTTTCTCACCCAGATACTTGAGGGCCAGGCTGTCCATATCGTGGCGGGTAGCGGTGGAGTCCAGCACATAGGACTCCAGCATGGTGTCGAAAACCACTCCGCGCAACTTGATGCCATGGCGCGCAAGCACACTGGTATCGTACTTGAGGTTTTGGCCCAGCTTGTGGTGATTGGCGTCCTCCAACAGGGGCTTGAGACGCTCCAGTACCCACTGGCGATCCAGCTGGGGTGGGGCGCCCAGATAGTCGTGGCCCAATGGCACATAAGCTGCTTCATGGGGCTGGACGGCAAAAGAGAGGCCCACCAGCTCCGCCTCCATGTAGTTCAGACTGGTGGTTTCGGTATCGAAAGCAAACAATGGTGCCCGCTTCAGGCGTTCGAGCCAGGTTTCGAAGGATTCCTTGTCCAGGATGGTCTGCCAGTCCTTTGCAAGCGCAGGCTGGCTCGCGCTGACCTCTTCATCAGCCAGCAGCTCATCACTCCACGCCTTGAACTCCAGATCGAGAAACAGTTCGACAAGACGCTGCTTGTCCGGCGCAGCCGGGGCCAAACTGGCGGAGTCTTCATCAAGCTCGACATCGGTTTTGATGGTCGCCAGCTGATAGGAAAGATAGGCCTGCTCACGGTGCTCGGCGAGCTTTTCCGGCATTTTTTTGGCACCGCGAAAATCGAGGTTGCGCACCGCTTCCAGATCGCCGTAAATGACATCCAGCCCCCCCAGATTCTGCAGCAGCGCCAGGGCCGTTTTTTCGCCCACCCCCGGCACCCCGGGAATATTGTCGGACTTGTCGCCAACCAGAGCCAGGTAATCGATGATCAGCTCCGGGGGCACCCCGAATTTTTCTACCACCCCATCGCGGTCAAGACGAGTATCCGTCATGGTGTTGACCAGCGTAATGCGTTCCTCCACCAGCTGAGCCATGTCCTTATCGCCCGTGGAGATCACCACCGACTTGCCCTCGCGAGCATGCTGGCAGGCGAGGGTGCCAATAACATCGTCTGCCTCGACGCCGTCGATAATCAGCAACGGTAGGCCCATGCCGCGAACGATAGCGTGGATCGGCTCGATCTGGCTGCGCAGATCATCGGGCATCGGTGGGCGATGGGATTTGTACTGTTCGAAGAGCTCGTCGCGAAAGGTCTTTCCCTTGGCATCGAAAACCACTACCAGGGTGCTGCCCTGATAATCCTTGGCAAGGCGCTTGAGCATAGCGATCACACCTTTGACCGCCCCCGTAGGCTGCCCTTTGGAGCTGGTCAAGGGTGGCAGGGCATGAAAAGCGCGGTACAAGTAGGAGGAGCCGTCAACCAGCACCAGCGGAGCATTGTCGTCTGTGGTCATGGAAAATCCTTGTGGCAATGACACTAAGGATACACCATCACCGAAGAGGCTTCGCTAACCCGGCCGACGGCACCGTTTCCTATTCAGCTCCGGCCAGGCATTGCTCAAAACCAGCCACCACGCTCTCCATCAAGTCGCTGTAACTGGCGCTGTCTGACAACAGGGTGCCGAAAGGGTCAATTTCCACCACCGGCACCGCCAGTGTAGCTGCTAGCTGGATAGCCAACCGAGAACCGGGTGCCTGCTCTACCGCGATGCAGGCGACATCAGTGCGGTCCTGGAGAGCCTGTAAGTTTCTCGCTCCTTGGGCTACTCCCGAGCTGTCACTGAGACTACCGGCCTCAGTCAGGCCGGCAAAAGCGACAAAGGAGCCATAAGCAGCGTGCTCGGCGATAAAGGTCTGGCCATCGCGGCGCAAGGGTTCCAGGCGCAGCATCAACTCCGCAGCCTGATGTTCGAGACGGTCTTCAAAGGCGGACAGACGAGACTGAATGTCGGGTGCCAGAACAGGGTACCTGGCAGTGAGTACCAACGCCAAGCGGCGACTGAAAACAAGCGTTTGGGAGGGAGACAGCCAGGGGTGAGGATCCTCACCTGCGGGATGATGATGCCCGTGACTCCCCGAGCTCTCACCCGGCAACCAGGTGACTCGCCGCTCTGCGGCAAAATTCGCCAGTGGACGGGCGAGAAAGGATTCCAGCCCCGGCCCGACCCAGATCACCAGATCAGCCTCATCGAGTTGCTGCCGGCGGGATGGCTGTAGAGCCGCGTGGTGGGGATCCTGTCCGGCATCAATCAGCTGGCGAATCTCCACTGCGTCGCCAACCAACTCGCGGACAATCATGGCCAAAGGACGAATCGAGACTGCCAGTTGCGGCTTTTCCACCCGGCTTGAACTCGGCGGGCCAGTCTCTCCCTTATCACTACCAGCCAGCACTGTGCCCCCTACACAAACCAGGGTAAACAATCCTATGCACAGCTTTCGACAGATGTTACATTGTTTCATTCTTGGCCAGACCCTGCGGCTTTTTGCCGCGCTCCTTACATTCAACCGGGTCTGAAAACCTGGCCGCCAAATAAAGTGGTACATTATACCAAATCACTGCTGGTATTGACCCTCATCATGCTGAGTAATTCTCGCGCAGCCCATCATCATCATGACCACAACCGCTGCCTGAGTGCGGCCCTCAGCCATGCCGAACAGCATTGCACTGAAGCGGGTGTGCGGCTCACACCGATCCGCCGCGCGGTATTGGAACTGATCTGGCAGAGCCACCGGCCCTTAGGCGCCTACGCCGTGGTCGAGCAGCTACCGAGCATCCTCGGTCGCCCTATTCGCCCTCCCAGTGTTTATCGGGCCATAGACTTCCTGCTGGAAATGGGATTGATACACCGCTTACCCTCCTACAACGCCTTTATCGGCTGCCCCTTCCCCGGCAGTGAGCACAGCGACGTCTTCATGGTCTGCCGCTGCTGTGGCAGCGCTGCAGAAGTGAGTGCTGAAACGCTTAACAAGTCGCTGGAGGACACCGCCAGCCGCGCTGGCTTCCAGCTGGAAACACAAAATATTGAGCTCTCAGGCCTGTGTGCCTCCTGCCAGCAAGAGGACAGTTCATCATGAGCAACCTGGTGAGCGTGCGCAACCTGTACCTTGGCTTTGCCGGACGCACCGTACTGGAAGATGTCAGCCTCGACCTGGAAGCCGGTCAGATTTTGACCCTGATCGGCCCAAACGGCGCCGGCAAAACCAGCCTGGTACGAGTCATACTGGGCCTGCAGAAGCCAGGCAGCGGCACCCTCCGCTTCTCCCACCGCTTGCGCGTTGGGTACATGCCCCAGAAGTTGCATATCGATGCCACCCTGCCACTTTCCGTGGCCGGCTTTCTGGCCCTTGCCGATCGCAACCCCCAGCGTGGCCGCGATGCCCTGGAGCGGGTGGAAATACCTCACCTGCTGCACCAGCCAGTTACCTCTCTGTCCGGAGGTGAAACCCAGCGCGTCCTCTTGGCTCGCGCGCTGTTGCGCCAGCCGGAGCTGCTGGTGCTCGACGAGCCCGTACAGGGAGTCGACATCACTGGCCAGGAAGCACTCTACCGACTGATTACGCGTATTCGCAATGAAACTGGCTGTGCCATCCTGATGGTATCCCACGACCTCCACCTGGTGATGGCCGCCACCGACAGGGTTATCTGTCTCAACCGCCATGTGTGCTGTCAGGGCACACCGGAAATCGTCTCTGTCGACCCTGCTTACACTGAACTATTCGGGGTGCGCACAGCCCTGTATACCCACCACCACGACCATGAACACAGTCTGCACGGCAAAGTAACGTCCGGTAGCGATACCTGTGGAGGGCATCACCATGGCTGACTTTCTCATCCTGGCTCTGCTGGCCGGGCTTGGTGTAGCCATTGTCAGCGGGCCGCTGGGGGCATTCGTCGTGTGGCGGCGCCTCGCCTACTTTGGCGACACTCTGGCCCATTCTGCCTTGCTGGGTATCGCCGCTGGCCTGTGGCTACAGGTAGCTCCAGGCCCAATGGTCATCGTTGTCTGTCTCGTTATCGCCCTGCTGTTACTGGCACTGGGTCGCCAACAGAGCCTGGCCTCCGACACCCTGCTCGGCATTCTCTCCCACAGCTCTCTGGCCTTGGGACTGGTGGCCATGTCGCTGATTCCCGGTGCCCGGGTTAACCTAGAAGCGCTGCTGTTTGGCGACCTTCTGGCAGTCACTACCACAGAGACCATCGCCATTTGGCTCGCCAGCGGACTGGTGCTGGCCCTGGTGTACTGGTTGTGGACTCCCTTGCTGGCCATTACGGTTCACGAAGACCTGGCGCGAGTCGAAGGAGTCCGGGTGGGACTGGTAAAGACAGTTCAGATGCTGTTGCTGGCCCTGGTGATCGCCATTGGCATGAAAGTAGTAGGCGTTCTGCTGATCACCTCACTCCTGGTAATCCCTGCGGCCACTGCGCGGCGTTTCGCCACCCGCCCCGAACACATGGCTATATTTGGCAGTCTTGTCGGCTCTGTAGCAGTATGCCTGGGTATCGCTGCCTCCTGGTGGTGGGACACCCCGATGGGGCCCACCATTGTCCTCGCCTGCGGTCTACTCTTTATCGCCGCCCTGACCCGGCGCCAGCGCGGCTGACCTCAGCTGGCCTGGCGAGGCAGCTTCGCTCCGGTACAGCGAGACTCAACCCCGAAAACTTTTCACCATGGAGCGCCAAGCCTGGCGCATAGCGCCCTCATCAAGTGGGGGACGGAAGAAACCGTGGTAATCCCCCCGTGGATTGATGATCACCACGTTGCTGCTGTGATCCATGGTGTAGTTGTCGCCGTCGAGGGGTACCCGGCTGTACACCACATTGAGCTGAGTCGCCAGATTGAGAATCTGGGCCGGTGTACCCGTCAGACCGAGGAAAGCCGGGTTGAAATAAGACACATAAGAATCCAGCTGCTGTGGCGTATCCCGCTCGGGGTCAATGGTCAGCAATGCCACCTGCAAGTTGTCGCGCTCATTCTCATCCAGAGCATTGTAGAGCCTATTGAGGGTACCCATTGTGGTAGGGCAAATATCTGGACAGAAGGTAAAGCCCGGGAACAACAGCGTCCACTTGCCCAGCAGATCCTCTCGGACAAAGTGTTCGCCCTTGTGATTTATCAGTGCAAAATCACTGAAGCGGCGAGGTTGCTGCAACACCATCGCACCGAGTTCGTGCATCTCACGCTCACTTAACTGCCGCGGCTGGAGCTGCTTGTTGACGACCCCTGCAATCATCAGCCCAGCAAAGACAACACAGGCTGCCACGGTAATCCAGATATTGCGCTTGGTGCTCATGACTCACTCCACAGACGTTACTTCAGGGTCAAAAATGGCGGCGCCACCAGATAGTGATCCAGCAACATGATGATAAATAACAACATCAGGTAGAGGATCGAGTACTTGAAAGTGGCCATACCGGCATTGGGATCCCTGCCAATCATTAACACGATCGCCCAGTACAGAAAACAGGCTCCCAGCAGTAGTGCTCCGAGTAAATAAAGCCAACCACTCATGCCAGTTACAAAAGGCATCACGGTCACGACGATCATAATGATGGTGTAGAGGAGGATATGCAGGCGCGTGTAGCGATCGCCGTGGGTCACTGGCAACATCGGTACCTTGGCCTTGGCATACTCATCCCGGCGATGCACCGCCAAGGCCCAGAAGTGGGGTGGGGTCCAGGCAAAAATAATCAGCACGAGCAACAGCCCATAGCCATGTATTTCACCCGTCACTGCAGTCCAACCCAGCAGGGGCGGAGCGGCACCAGCCAGGCCACCAATAACAATGTTCTGGGGCGTTGCACGCTTGAGAAACAGGGTGTAAACCACTGCATAGCCCACCAGTGACGCCAAGGTCAGCCAAGCGGTGAGAGCATTGATAAAGACCACAAGAATGACCATGCCGGACAAACCAAGCAAAACAGCGAACAGCAGGGCATTGCGTGGCTCGACTCGCCCCGTTGCTATCGGCCGGTTGAAAGTGCGCGCCATTTTGGTATCGACATGGCGGTCCACCAAATGATTGACGGTGGCAGCAGAGCCTGCACACAGGGCAATGCCCAGGTTGCCCCACAGCAATACGGACGGCGGCACCATGCCCGGCACCGCCAGGAACATGCCAATCAGGGCGGTGAGTATCATCAGCGCCACTACTCTAGGCTTGGTGAGCTCCAGGTAGTCGCGCCAACTCGCTTTGCTGCCGCTCACACCTATCATACCGCTCGCTCCTTCCTCTCAACGCTCCACAGCTTGCAGGCCAGGGTGACCAGGGTCAACAACAGCAAGCCACCACCAGCGTTATGCAGCACCGCTACGGAAAGCGGGATATGCATCAGCACATTGGTAATACCGAGCCCGACCTGCAGTGCTAGAGCAGCAAAGATCACCAGTGCAAGACGGCTAAAACGGCGCTCGCCTATGGTCACCAGGCGTACGCACAACACCAGTAGAGCCAGGCTGACCACTAACGCACCGATGCGGTGGGTATAGTGAATGGCGACCCGGGCATTGCTTTCCAGCAAGCCTCCCAGATAGTTGGGGCCGATGGTCTGAAAGATATCAAACCCTGTCGCCATGTCCATGGCTGGCCACCAATCGCCGCGACAGGTTGGAAAGTCCACACAGGCGTAAGCGGCATAGTTAGCAGCCGTCCAGCCCCCCAGCATGATTTGCAATGCGACTAACACCAGACAGACGATTACCCAGGGTCGAAGCTTCAGGCTCTTGTGGTGCAGCCCCTCGGACAGCTGCCAGTGCTGATTGTCGAGACGCAACACCAACAGCCACAGCAGAGACAGCACTGTTATACCCCCCATCAGGTGCAGAGTAACAATTTGCGGCCACAGCTTGAGGGTTACGGTCCACATACCGAATAATGCTTGCCAGACCACCACAAAGAGCAGGAGCAGTGGCAGTCGAAAAGGCTGGTCACTCTCTTCGCGGCGCTTCCACGCCACGATGGCAAGGGCTACCACCAACAGACCAAGGGAGCCGGCAAAATAGCGATGTACCATCTCCGGCCAGGTCTTGTCGTGCTCGACGGGATTATCCGGCCAAATTTCGTTTGCGCGGGTGACATTGTGTTCCTGGATCGGCCACAGTAAGTGGCCGTAACAGCCTGGCCAGTCGGGACAACCGAGGCCGGCATCCACCAAGCGGGTAAACGCACCCAAAGCCACCACGACAATGGCTACACAGAAAGCGACTAGCGCCAACCTAAAGCCGGGCTTGCGGAGTGAAGATGCATTGAAAAGCGCCATGGGCATTTACTCCAGAACATGCAAAAAAGGAGGAATCCACCAGCCGCTACTGGGGAGAGTGTTTGAGCAAATGCTCTAGATCCAACAGAATATCCGTGCCCGGATCGTCACTGGTGTAGAACATCATGGCGCGCCCAACGGGGTCCACCAGAATCGCCACCTGCTTGTCGGGCTGCCAGTCGAGCTGGCTACCCGCCAGCCAGCTTTCGAAGTGCTCCCGATCGGTCCTGAGGGCTAGCGTATAGGGGTGTTCTTGATCGAGGAATTCCTTAAACGACGGATCAACCTCTTCACCGAGGGATACGTAAGCGCGCTCCACCCTGTTCGCCTGCTTATTAAGACGGATATGGATTTGGCGGGTGATATAGAGCATCTGTCGGCATTCTTCATTGCACTGATCCACAGCGGGAATCAGGATGCGCCAGCGCAAGCTTCCCTGAGGAATACTCCAGCGAGTCCCGTCGCCTCGCTGTAACGCCAAGGCATCAATATCGAGGGTAGGCGACAACAATACACCTTTGTTTTTGGTCCCCAGCGTTTCCACCAGGGATTGACGTGCTTCATCGGTGCGCGGGGTCATCAGATAGCCAGCGATGATAGTGGCAATGACTATTCCCAACATCAACACGATCTGCAGGGGTGCACTATAGCTCTTGGCGCCCTCACTCATTAGGTCTTCTCCATACGCGGCGAATCACTTCGCCCAGGTTTGAATTCGCAAAAACGGACAACATCACCAGTGCAGCAGCCATAGCAAACCACTGGACGGCATAGGCTCGATGCTTTTCCGGTTGAATATTAACTTTCGGCCAACCTACTGTCAGAGCACCGGGCGACTCTATATCCAGTCTTAAGGTATAGGGATAGAGGACCACACCCAGGCGTTCAGCCAGCGCTTCAGTTTCAAGATTTTGCAGCACCTGCGGCCAGCCCTCACGCCACTGCTCTTCACCGAGAGTGAAGGGTTCTCCCAGTGAACGGTAAAGATGACCACTGAGCAATACTTTGCCTTCTACCGGTACAACCAGCGGCGGTTTGTTACCCGCTGCACCGGGCAGCCAACCACGATTCACCAGCAGCCAGCGGCCACTCCTGGCCTCCTGGAAAGGCTCGACAACCTCATACCCTGGCAGGCCGTTGCGTACCCGATTCTGCAACAATATCGTACGTTGATTGTCGAAGGAGCCACTGACCTGCACACGACGATAATTGTAATCTTCTGCGCGACTCAGCTCTGCCAGTGTTACAGGTGGCGCCAGCTCATTGGCCAGGCTGGCCGCGAGCAAGGCTGTCTTTTCCTCTGCACGGCCCAGCTGCCAATAGCCGAGTGCAAGGGTGAGAGGCAAAAATATGCCGGCAAAGACCAGTATCAGCCAGTTGATCCGCCAGTGAAAACCCTTGGCACCCGTCAGCTTCGCCCCATCACCCATCTGTGTTTAAATCACCCCATTCCACGCGGACACTACTATGCTTTTAAAAATCATTATTGTCGTGCTGTTTGTTGCGGTGTTGATAAGTCTCAGCAGCGGTCTGTACTTCCTGATTCAAGATGCTGGCAATTCGCGACGGCGCCTGCTCCATAGCCTCGGAGTGCGCGTCACACTTGCCGCCCTGCTGCTGGGAGCCATCACTTATGGCTTTGTCAGCGGTAAGCTAGGCAGTACCGCACCTTGGGACCAGCAGCTGCATCCACATCACACAGCACCGCGCCCCTAAATCTGCTCGCTAAAGAGGATAACAGCAAAATGGCCAGGGTCGCCTGGCCATTTTTAGTGAAGCCCCACTGTCGAACTCTACCTAAACGCGGCCCCCGTCAGCAGCGATCAGGAGCCCAACACATAGACAAAGATAAACAGCCCGACCCACACTACGTCGACAAAGTGCCAATACCAGGAAGACGCTTCAAAGCCAAAGGCATCATCGTGGCTGAAGTGCCCCTTGAGACCTCGAAGCCATTGCACCAACAGCATAAAGGTACCCAGCGTCACGTGGGCGCCATGGAAACCGGTGAGCATAAAGAAAGTTGTGCCGTAGATACCCGAACCAAGGGTCAAACCCAGCTCTCTGTAGGCTTCAATATATTCTTCGACCTGAAAGAACAAGAAAGTGATACCCAGCACGACCGTGATGCCCAGCCAAATAAGAAACGGCTTGCGACTATTTTTTTTAAGCGCTGTGTGAGCGACATGGAGAGTGACACTGGACGCCATCAGGATCAGGGTATTGATCAGTGGCAGATGCCAGGGGTCGATGATGGCATCAGGGCCCTTTACCCGCGCCGCCTCCCCGGCAACAGCCATGTCGGGGGTAACGAACAGGGGCCATGAAGCTTCAAACCCGTTCCACAGCAATTCCTGGGTAGGGCCTTCACTGAGCCACGGCAATGCCAACACACGCACATAAAACAGGGAGCCGAAGAGCACGGCAAAAAACATTGCTTCGGAGAAGATAAACCAGGTCATGGCCCACACATAGGAGCGCTTGAGCTGGTCGTTGGTGAGACCAGCGCGATTCTCCCGAATGACAGTGCTAAACCAGCTGAAAAGCGCCGTGCCCAGAATCAACACACCCACCAGGAAAACCATGCTTGAGCCGCCTTTTGCCCAGGTGGCCGCTCCCCAAGCCATGACACCCAGACCAATGCCGGTCACTACCGGAAGCTTGCTTTGCTCCGGTACATAGTAAGTACTGCTTTCAGTTGCCATCATTATTGCTCTCCGAATTAACACCCCTACCCGGGCGCGCTATTGCTCTTCAGTTTGTTGTGGCTGCTACAGGGCCGCCGCTCTGGCGATCCGTGATATCAAACATGGTGTACGACAGAGTGATGGTTTTCACTGCCGGAGGCAGATCCGGGTCCACAATGAAGACCAAAGGCAAGTCTGCCTTTTCACCGGCCGCCAGCGGCTGGTTGTTAAAGCAAAAACATTCCGTCTTGTGAAAGTACTGAGCCGCATTAAAGGGCGCCACATTGGGAATGGCTTGACCCACCATATCATTGTCGGTGGTGTTGTGAGCCCAAAAAGTTACCGGCGTCGGCTCACCGGGATGAACTCTCACTTCGTGGATGCTAGGCGCAAACTGCCAGGGCATTTCAGCATTATTGGTGGTGACGAATTGCACTCGCACGGTGCGACTTTCATCAATACCTGCCTCTGTCGCGACATACGGCTCGCCAGTGTTGATCCCGATACCCGTTACTTCACAAAACATGGTATACAGAGGTGGCATTGCAAACATGGCGAAGGCAAACATAACAACCGCGCCAACACTCAGTTTTATCAGTGTCTTATGAACAGCAGTAGCCATGCTTACCTCCTCTCGTTGCTACAGTTACAGTGTAGTCACTTCACCTCGGGTGGCGTAGTGAAAGTGTGGTAGGGAGCAGGTGTTGGCACTGTCCACTCCAGGCCTTCCGCCCCTTCCCACGTCTTGGGCTCAGTCACCTTCTTGCCCGCGATAACGGTGCTCAGCACGTTGTAAAGAAGCAGCACCTGCGCCGCGCCGTACATAAAAGCGCCCACGCTGGACACCATATTCCAATCGGCAAACTGCAAGGAGTAATCGGCGTAGCGACGGGGCATACCGGCTAGCCCCAGGAAGTGCTGCGGGAAGAAAGCGATGTTGAAGCCGATGAATGCAAGCCAGAACTGCACTTTGCCCAGCGCCTCGTTATACATGCGGCCACACCATTTGGGCAGCCAGTAGTAGACAGCGCCAGTCCCCGAGAATACCGCACCGGCCACCATCACATAGTGGAAGTGAGCCACCACAAAGTAGGTATCGTGGTACTGGATATCTGCCGGTGCGAGCGCCAGCATCACACCAGTGAAACCACCGATGGTAAACAGGATCACAAAGGCAATGGCAAACAGCATTGGGGTTTCCAGGCTGATTGACCCCCTGAACATGGTGGTCACCCAGTTAAACACTTTCACGCCAGTGGGCACCGCGATCAGCATGGTGGCATACATAAAATACAGCTCACCTGCGATCGGCATTCCGACCGTAAACATGTGGTGCGCCCACACGATAAAGGACAGGAAGGCAATGGCTGCAGTGGCATACACCATGGATGAATAGCCAAACAGCGGCTTGCGACTAAAGGTGGGGATAATTGCAGAAATCACACCAAAAGCAGGGAGGATGATGATGTATACCTCGGGGTGCCCGAAGAACCAGAAGACATGCTGGAACAACACCGGGTCCCCGCCACCAGCGGCGTCGAAGAAACTGGTACCGAAGTTAATATCCATCAAAATCATGGTAACAGCGCCAGCCAGTACCGGCATCACCGCTACTAACAGGAAGGCAGTGATAAGCCAGGTCCAAGCGAACATCGGCATTTTCATCAGCGTCATACCGGGGGCACGCATATTGAGAATAGTGGCGATGATATTGATGGAGCCCATGATCGACGACGCGCCCATGATGTGGAGAGCGAAGATAAAGTAATTTACCGACGCTGGCGCATAGGTAGTGGAGAGAGGCGCATAGAAAGTCCAACCAAAGTTGGGAGCACCGCCCTCCATAAATAGTGTGGACGCCAAAACGATGAACGCACAGGGCAGAATCCAGAAACTCAGGTTATTCATTCTCGGCAGAGCCATATCAGGCGCGCCAATCTGCAGTGGAATCATCCAGTTGGCCAACCCCACGAAGGCGGGCATGATGGCGCCGAACACCATTACCAGCCCGTGCATGGTAGTCATCTGGTTGAAAAAGTTGGGGTCGACGAGCTGCATACCAGGGGCAAATAATTCAGCGCGAATAACCATCGCGAAAAAGCCACCCAGAAAGAACATGGAAAAGCTGAACCAAAGATACATTGTGCCAATGTCTTTATGGTTCGTGGTGAAGAGCCAGCGACCAATACCTTTAGCGGGACCGTGTGCCATGACTTTAATCCTCCGTTACTGGCCCTGTTTGAACATGAGAACATCGACGGGCTGGACCACATCGCCGGTGTCGTTACCCCAGGCATTGCGCTGGTAGGTAAGCACCGCGGCGATATCCACCTCGGAGAGCTGACCGCCGAACGCCTGCATGGCGGTGCCGGGAGAACCATTCACCACGATATTCATGTGGTCTTCTACAGGTCCCAAAGCCAGAGCGCTTCCCTTAATAGGTGGGAACACGCCGGCAATGCCTTCACCGCTGGTCTGGTGACAAGCAGAGCAAGTACGGTTGTGAACACCTTCGCCGCGCTCCATCAGCTCTTCCAGGGAAAACTGCTGGGATGCCAACTCGCGAAGAGTTTCGGCTTCGGCTTTTTTATCATCGAGCCACTGAGCGAACTCGTCCTTTTCCACCACATGAACTACCACCGGCATAAAGGCATGGCCCTGACCACACAGCTCGGCACAATAACCGCGATACACACCGGTTTTATCGACTCGTGCCCAGGTTTCATTGATATAGCCTGGTATAGCGTCCTTCTTGACCCCGAAGTCGGTCATCCACCAGGAGTGGATAACATCGTTGGCAGTGATCAGAAATCTCACTTTGGTATCGACAGGAATCACCAGCGGCTCGGTGACCTCAGCGAGATAGAACTCACCTTTTTCTTCACGGTTATAGATCTGGTCATTACTGGATGACAGATCGCTCATAAACTGCACGCCCTCGCCCAGATACTCGTACTGCCAACGCCACTGGTAACCAGTAACTTTGACGTCCAGTTCAGCATCGGAAGTATCGTAGAGATTGACGAGGGTTTTGGTGGCGGGGATGGCGATGATGACGAGAATAAGAGCGGGGACGACGGTCCAGATGATTTCTACGGTAGTGCTTTCATGAAAGTTTGCTGCTTTATAACCCCGAGACTTCCGATGCACTATCACACTGTAGAACATCACGGCAAATACCGCTGTACCTATTGCTACACAGATCCAGAGGATAATCATGTGTAGATCGTAGATTTGCCGACTCACTTCCGTGACGCCCGGCGTCATGTTTAACACCTCTCGCCATGTTCCACTCTGTTGCGCCTGGGCGGCGGCAGCCAATGGAAATAGCAGAAAAGGAGTAAGCACGCGCATGATGAACTGCTTGGCATTAGCTAGCATCGCCCGTTTTCTCCATTATTAATTTAGTAGAGTTCTCGTCTCCGTGCAGAAGTGCCGTAGCAAGAAAAAGCGCTGTCTACCCGGACAGTCGCCCGAGTATAGCAGAACAATTCCGCGACAGTCACGGTAGAAAAACCATGATCCAGCGCAAATAAACAGGCTTTTTTCCTCGGGATAATAAAGCACCCAAAAACTGCTTGTTTGTAGGCCAGACGGGCCTTGGCGAGACAGACTCAATCTTGAAGAGCCTCTTATATGCACTTTGGTTCTTTGCAATCTGGCACTACGGAGCTAGCTTTTTCTTCATGGATACCGTCAATCTACGCACCATCATCGCAAATGCCGAACACCACGAGCAGCGGACCGGCGAGCTGAGCCAGCTGCTACGAAGTCGGCTGCACAGCCTCCACGGCACCATTGCGCCCCGCGCTAGCGAGCTGCTCGACTTCGTCACTCAGTATGTCAGGCGGTTGCCAGATATTCTCGACGCCCTGCTCGAACTCAACGCCCTGCAGGGCACCGAGGACAGAGCAGAAGTACTGGCAAATAGCTGCGGAGAACTATTTGCTCGCCCCCCGCCACTGCTCCAAGGTCACCTGGGATTGAATGGCGCCATGAGTAGCGCCTACCTGGCTCATCGACTGATTGAGGAAACCAGCGACCACCACCTGGTGGTCCATGGACAAGCCTTAATTCCCCTTGATAGCACGCGCTCCAACCTGGTGATCCACCAACTGATCGGTGAAGGCTTCGCCAATCAGTTGGACAGCGCCGCGAGCCTGCTGAGCAGTGATTTAGTCAGCGGCTGGGCGCCGCCATCACCGGCTGCGGGACAGAAAGCACCATCGGCCACTTTGACAAAAGCGCTGATGCAGCGCTGGCCGTGCTTACAGGATAGCCTGGCGGGAGATATCTTCCGGCTGCCGCCGACGATTCATTAAAGAAGTGAGACAGAGCACAAGAAACGGCAAGGCTGGAAAGGTAGGCTCCTCCCTTCAGCGCCGGCAGGTCAAACAGCTTTAGGATCTATTAGTTTCACTGGTCGAACCTCGTCGCGGCGCTCTTCCTCACTGCGATTGACTCGAGTATCCAGCTCTCGAGGGGAGGATTGGAGGAGCATTTCGTCACGATAACCACAGCTGACACACTCGCGGAACTGCTTGCCGTTCTCGCTGTACATCACGATGCGGTCCATAGCCGCGCAACGCGGACACACGGCCCCGGCGATAAAACGTTTTACCACAGTCATAGACACCACTCTTGATTCAGCCCCGCGGAAGCTTATTATAGCCCTCCCGCATCAGGCAGCACAGGAATCCGCCATGTCCCGCTCATCCATCCGCTCATTTGGCGGCAAAACTCCCCGTCTCGGCCAGCGAACCTATATCGACCCCGCAGCCACCGTCATCGGCGACGTAGAGCTTGGTGACGATGTCTCCGTTTGGCCCGGTGCAGTCATTCGCGGCGATATGCACCGCATTCGTATCGGCCACCGCTCAAACGTTCAGGACAATGCTGTCCTGCACATCACCCATGCCAGCGACTTCAACCCCGGCGGCTGGCCGCTGACCATCGGGGATGACGTGATAATCGGCCACCGCGCCATCCTGCATGGCTGCACCTTGGGCAACCGCATCCTGGTGGGCAATGGCGCTATCGTCAACGATGGTGCGGTGGTAGAGGATGAAGTCATTATCGGTGCCGGCTGCATGGTCCCACCCGGCAAAACCCTGGAAAGCGGCTTTGTCTATGTTGGCAATCCCTGCAAACAGGGCCGCCCGCTCAAGGACTCTGAACGGAAATTCTTTACTTATTCGCCGCTGAACTACGTCAAGCTGAAAGACCAGTATTTGGCAGAGGAGGCCAGCCAGTCGTCAGACGGCTGATGCCAGGTCTGCCCGCAGAGCCTCTATCACCGGCACGGTCTCGGGGCGCACCCCCCGCCACAACAAAAACGCTTCCGCCGCTTGCTCCACCAACATACCCAGGCCGTCCGCCACAGCGGCGGCACCGTGGCGCTCCGCCCACGCCATGAACACCGTGGGCTCGCGCCCGTAAGCCATGTCGTAACAGCGAGCGCCGGGGGCCAACAGGTCCTCGGGCAGGGGCGGCAAATCGCCAGCCAAACTGGCGCTGGTGCCATTGATCACTACCTCAAACGACCTTCCAGCCAAACCCTCGTAGCCACAACCTTCTACCACGCCCAGCTCACTGAATGCCCCTGCCAGCTCCAGCGCCTTGGCCGCAGTGCGATTGGCGATAGTCACCGCCGCCGGTCGCTCCGCCAGCAGTGGCTCCAACACACCGCGCACAGCACCACCGGCACCGAGTATCAGTACCCGACGGGCGGCCAGGCCCCATTCATGATTCGCAAGCATGTCGCGCACCATACCAGCGCCATCGGTGTTATCACCCAGAATAGCGCCACTCTCCAGTGGCACCAAGGTGTTCACCGCGCCGGCCCGGCGGGCTCGCGATGTCAGTTCCGTCGCCCAGGCAAAGGCTTCCTGCTTGAAGGGCAGGGTAATATTGAGTCCTTTGCCGCCACTGCGAAAAAACGCTTCAGCAGCTTCGACAAAACCATCCACTGGTACCAGCTGGCGGTGATAGGCCATCTCCTGACCTGTCGCTTCGGCAAAGCGGCTGTGAATCTCCGGCGAGCGAGAGTGGGCAATGGGATTGCCGAACACAGCATAACTGTCGGTCATCGGCCCACCTCAGACCCAGTCGCGGGGCTTCAGGTAATTGTCGTAGAGATCCGCTTCGGCACTGCCTGGTTCCGGGTGCCAATCGTACTCCCAGCGCGCCAGTGGTGGCAGGGACATCAGGATGGACTCGGTACGGCCCCCCGTTTGCAGTCCAAACAAGGTGCCGCGATCGTAAACAAGGTTGAACTCTACATAGCGGCCGCGGCGATAGAGTTGAAAATCCCGCTGTGCCGCTGTCCAGGGCATGGCCTTGCGGCGGGCGACGATAGGGCGGTAGGCCGGAATGTAGCTGTCGCCGACAGCGCGCATGAAGGCAAAGCTGTCATCAAAGCCCAACTCATTGAAATCATCAAAGAACAAGCCGCCGACACCGCGGGTTTCACCACGGTGTTTGAGATAAAAGTACTCATCGCACCAGGTTTTAAAGCGCGGGTAGAGGTCGCCAGCAAAAGGCTCGCAAGCCGCTTTGGCCGTTTGATGCCAATGGAGACAGTCCTCGGCAAAGGGGTAGTAAGGCGTTAGGTCATAGCCGCCACCGAACCACCACACCGGCGCTTCACCCTCTTTTTCGGCAATAAAAAAGCGCACATTAGCGTGAGAAGTCGGCACTAAGGGGTTTTCCGGGTGGATCACCAGGGATACGCCCATGGCCTCGAAAGAGCGCCCGGCCAGCTCGGGCCTCGCTGCCGAAGCAGACGGCGGTAACAGGCCCCCATAGACATGGGAAAAGTTGACCCCGCCCTTTTCGATGACAGCACCGCCCGTCAGCACCCGCGAGCGGCCACCTCCACCTTCGGGACGCTCCCAGTTATCCTCCCGAAAGCTGCCGCCACCGTCCTCTGCGGTCAGCTCGTTACAGATACGGTCCTGCAAGTCGAGCAGGTAGTCCTTGACGCTCTGTTTGCTCAATGTCAGTTTGTTCAATGCCTACTCCTTGAAAAAGCCTGTCCGCATAACCTCACCCCCCAGACCTGAGAATGTGCCCCGTGCGAATATCGCGGATCTCACTGGGTTTGGCAGCCCGCCCCACCGCACCGGGGGTAATATCTGCGAGGCGGCCGCGAAAATACTGGTGAACCTTCATGGCACTGCGCGCGGGCAGATGCCCCTGGGGGTTGGCCGAGGTAGAAACCAACGCAGTGCCCACCACACGACTTAGAGCTGCCGCCACCGGGTGGCGAGTAATGCGTACAGCAATGGTATCGCGACCGCCGGTGACCCAGGCCGGCGCTTGTGCACTGGCGGGTACGACCCAGGTCACTGCCCTGTTGCCCGCCACCGCCAAACGCTGGTGCTCGGCAGCATCGAGGGTACCAATAAACGGTAATAGCTGATCCAGTTCGGCGGCGATCAGAATCACTCCCTTGGCCACCTTCCTGCCCTTGAGCTCAAGAACCCGCATCACTGCCTCGCGATTAAGGGGGTCGCAACCCAGCCCCCAGACTGCTTCAGTGGGGTAGGCCACCACCCCGCCGGCAGCGATCGCCTGGGCGGCGCGACGGATACGGTAGTGCCGGGTCCAACAGGCGAAGGTGGCTGAGTTCATGGGCGTGGTGACAATGGTCAAGCCGCTGAGGCTACCGCAAATAGGCAAAAGCGGCAATCAACGCTGGCGCAGATAAAGCCCGCCCATAACACTTTCTACCACTCCGCGCAGCTCCAGGCCGACCAGCAGGCCAGTCAGATGTGCGATGGCAAAGCCGGTGCGCTCCACTAGGGTGTCGGGACTCACTGGATCGTAGCCCATGGCTGTCAGCAGGCGAGCTTCATCTTCCGTCGCAACGGCGGGTACGTCAGGGGCCACCTCCTCTGCTTTGTAGGCCAGCAGGCCACCGAGGTGCTCCACAATATCACCCACACTTTCCACCAAGGTGGCGCCCTCGCGAATCAGCCAGTGGCAACCTCTGGCCTGGGGGTTGTGTACCGAGCCAGGTATCGCGAATACCTCTCGGCCCTGCTCCATCGCCTGCCGCGCAGTGATCAGCGAGCCGCTTCCTCTGGCCGCTTCGACCACCAGCACCCCCAAACCGAGGCCGCTGATAATACGATTGCGCTGAGGAAAATTTTCCCGCCTCGGCGTCAACCCCAGGGGAAACTCACTCACCAGAGCTCCACCACCAGCGAGAATTGCTTGCGCCAATTTGCGGTGCTGGTGGGGATAACAGATATCAATGCCCGTACCGAGCACCGCGACGGTTTTCCCCCGCTCCAACGCGCCGCGATGCGCGGCACCGTCCACTCCCAGTGCCAGCCCACTGGTGATGACAAAGCCACTCGCCGCCAGCTCGGCAGCAAAAATGCGAGCGTTGTGAAGCCCACCGCTGCTGGCGTGGCGGCTGCCGACTATGGCCAACTGTGGCAGCGACAGTACAGCGGGATCCCCGCGCACGAAAAGCAGTGGTGGAGGACGCTGAATTTCCGCCAGCAGGGCTGGGTAGCCGGACTCCCCCAGTACCAGGGTTCCGATATCCTCCACTGCGAGCCGCTCAGCCAATTGTGCAGCAGCAGCGTGATACCGGGCAGGGTTGAGATGGTAAGCGGCATGAACAGGGAGAAGCGGCGCCGGGCAATCTTCTGGAGACGCAGCAAGAAAAGTCTTGAGGTCGGCGAAGGTGCTAATCGCCAAGCGCATCAGCGCCGGCGTGATCTGAGGTACCTGCATCAGTACCAGTGCAGCATGGTCGGCCATTTATCTGTTCCCTCCCTGGAACCAAGGCCCGGCAACGCCGGACGGCAATTAAAAGAGTATCTACCTGGTCTGCCTGCCGGTACAACAGCTGTCAGGGGTTGGCAATCTCATCGCCAACCGCCAGAGGACGGTCTGCATGCATCACCAGGCCGAAGCTCATTTTTTCAAAGCTGCGAAACACCATCAGCAGACCAGCCCGCTCTGAGGGCAGCACAATCTGTTCACCAGCAAGACGGTCGTGAACGGTCTCGCCCTGCTTGAAGATGCCAAGGACATCACCGCTCTGGAGACCGTCCCGCTCTCCACGATTGATAGCGACCACATCCAGGTGGCCCACCTGGCTAACACCGCCTTCCACCGAGACTATTTTGCCCTTGATATCCACGTCTGGAGCCTGAGGATAGAAAGCCGGCTTGAGGCGCCGTTCTTCATGGGACAACAGACGGTCGCCGACACGGATTTCCCGCACACTGCGAGTCGTCTTCAAGGTGGCGACCTCGCCACTGACTCGCTTGACCTGGGCTGAACCGATGTCTTCAGCCCTGAGCCCCAACAGCTCCTGGGTATCGGGATCGATATAGGGGTCGCCCTTGCGGTAGATTCCGAGAAAGTCCTCACCCTCGGGCATCACACCGCGAGCGAAGAAGTCGTCGCCCATACCGGATATCAAACGCTTCTCGTGGCCGGCGAGGACATAGGGGGCGTTCTCCAGATCACCAGCCTCCACTATTCTGGTACGGGACAGAAAGCTATTCACCACCCCCAAGGGCAGGGCGGGGATGACATTCTCGTGCGGCGATACACGAACCTGTGGCCGCAATACCACAGTACGACCATCCGCGTGTTCAGCCGGCTGGCCACTGCGCTCCAAGGTCAGGTGCGGCTGACCATCCACATACGTGAGCGCAATGACATCACCGGGATAAATCAGCTGGGGGTTGGCAATTTGGGGGTTGGCTTGCCAAATTTCTGGCCACTGCCAGGGCTTTTTCAAAAACACTGTGGAAATCTCCCACAGCGTATCACCGGCCTTTACGGTATAGCGAGCCGGAACATCATCCTTGAGCTCCACGCTGCCTGCCATTGCGGCCGCAACCTGCAGCCACACCGCCAGCAGCGCCAGTAGGATTCTTTTCATCGTGAGCCGTCCTGTGTGCTGTTCCTCAATGATGTATACTTTCCTGCCACAAGCTCGCGATTGCCCAAGGCTTGATTCCCTTGCAAGCCCTGTCAGAGGCCCGGACAGCGAGTCCCGGTGTTATTCTGAACCCAATGTTAGCAGTGGCCCGCGCCATTTTGCTAGAAATCTGTTGCGAACACTAATCTGTCTGTTACGAACACTATGGCCATTCTCACCATCCTTGAATTTCCCGACCCCCGCCTGCGCACTCGCGCCCGCCCCGTGGCCGAGGTGGACGAACGCATCCGCCAGCTGGTGGACGACATGTTCGAGACCATGTACGCGGCCCCCGGTATCGGCCTCGCCGCGACTCAGGTCAATGTCCACGAGCGGGTAGTAGTGATGGATATTTCGGAGGAGGGCAACCAGCCTTTGGTATTTATCAACCCGGAAGTGGAAGTGATTGGCGACGAAAGCCGTGACTACCAGGAAGGCTGCTTATCGGTACCTGGATTCTACGAAGATGTAGCACGCCCGGCCCAGATTCGCGTCAAGGCTCTCGACCGCGACGGCAACCCCTTTGAACTGGAGCCCGACGGCTTGCTGGCAGTATGCATCCAGCACGAACTGGACCACCTGGAGGGCAAACTGTTCGTTGACTACCTGTCTCCTGTCAAACGGCAGCGCATCCGTCAAAAACTCGAAAAACTACAACGCCAACAGGCTTGAACCTACAAGGATAACCCCGTGCGTATCGTCTTTGGCGGCACCCCTGAGTTCGCCGCCCACCACCTGGACGCCCTGATTGCCGCCAACTGCCGCGTGGTCGGCGTCTTTACCCAGCCCGACCGCCCCGCTGGACGCGGCAAAAAGCTCACCGCCAGTCCGGTCAAGGCATTGGCCCAAAATCACAGCCTGCCAGTTTTTCAGCCACCCAGCCTGAGAGATCCCGATGCCCAGCACCAGCTGGCTAACCTCAAACCCGATCTCTTCATCGTGGTAGCCTACGGTCTACTATTGCCCCAGGCAGTACTCGATATTCCCCGCTTTGGCTGCATCAACGTCCACGCTTCCCTGCTGCCGCGCTGGCGCGGCGCCGCCCCCATCCAACGGGCCATTGAGGCCGGCGACACCGAAACCGGCATCACAATCATGCAAATGGACGCCGGTCTCGACACCGGTGATATGCTACTGGAAATCCGCTGCCCCATCACTGCCCAAGATACCGGCGGCAGTCTTCACGACCGCCTGGCACAGCTGGGCCCTCCGGCCCTGCTTGACACCTTGACCCTGCTGGCAAAAGGGGAACTCCAACCCACCGCACAAGATGGCAATCTCGCTACCTATGCCGCCAAGATCACCAAGGAAGAGGCAGCCATCGACTGGCAGCGGGACGCTGTGCATATCGACCGTCAGGTGCGAGCCTTCAACCCCTTTCCCGTCGCATTTGCTCGTCTGGGCGAAGCGCATCTGCGCATCTGGGCCGCCGCTCCCGTCGATATTGTTAGCGACAAACCACCAGGCACAGTGATCACTGTGGGGGACGGCGGTATCACCGTCGCTTGCGGGCGCGGCGCCCTGAAAATTCACGAAGCCCAGCTGCCGGGCAAAAAGCGTCTACCAGTGGCCGACATCCTGCGCGGCAACCCCACCCTATTCACCGTCGGTGATCGACTTGAATGATGCCATAGTTTCCACTTTATCCGGTGCCCTTCGCCCTGCAAGACATCCCTTGAGAGAGTGCACTGCGCAGTGAAAGCACGGGAAGCCTGTGCCCGAGTACTGGCTGGCGTTTTGCGCCAAGAGGGCTCACTGAACACTCTGCTCCCCGCCGCCTTGGAGCGAGTCACCGCCTCTGACCGCGCTTTGGTGCAAGAACTCTGCTACGGCACCCTGCGCTGGTACCCGGCACTGGAACGGCTGCTCGGCGCTCTGATCGACCGCCCCCTTAAGGCCAAAGACGCCGAGATCACCATGCTGCTGGCCGCCGGCCTCTATCAGTTACGCCATATGCGCACGCCCGATCACGCTGCTGTCAACGAAACGGTCGCCGCCTGTCAGGCCCTCAAACGACCCTGGGCCAAAGGCCTCGCCAACGGTGTGTTGCGTCGCTTCCTGCGCGAGCGCGACAGTCTTGAGGCCCGCTTCGCCACCGACCCTCAATTCACCACAGCTCATCCGACCTGGCTGCGCAAGGCACTCGAAAGCGCCTGGCCTGAACAAGCTACGGCCCTGTTTGCCGCCAACAATACACGACCGCCCATGGTCTTGCGGGTCAACACCCGCCACGGCGACCGGGACAACTACCTGATACAACTCGCCGATGCAGGCATAGGTGCTCATGCCGCGCCCCTGACCCCTACCGCCATCTACCTGGACGAGCCCCAGGCCGTGGATCTGCTGCCCGATTTCAGCGTCGGGGCGGTGAGCGTACAGGACGAGGCGGCCCAGCTGTGTGCACAGCTGCTGGCACCCGCTCCTGGCGAGCGGGCGCTGGACGCCTGCAGTGCCCCCGGCGGCAAAGCCTGCCACCTCCTGGAACAGCAGCCCGCCCTTGCAGAGCTGGTCGCCCTTGATGTGGACGGTGAGCGACTCCAGCGAGTTGCTGACAATCTCGACCGCCTTGGCCTCTGCGCTACGCTCAAAGCCGCCGATGCCGCAACCCTGTCCTCCTGGTGGGACGGGCGCCTCTTCGACCGTATACTGCTCGACGCTCCCTGCTCTGCCAGTGGTGTGATACGCCGCCACCCCGATATCAAGCTGTTGCGCCAGTCTGCCGATATCGGCAGACTGGCCGCAACCCAGCTGGCTCTACTAACGGCACTGTGGGCTGTGCTGAAACCCGGCGGACAGCTGCTGTACGCAACTTGCTCTGTATTACCGGCGGAGAATGACGCCGTGGTAAGCGCCTTTACCGAACATCACCCAGAAGCACGCCTACTGCCCATCGACGTTTCGTGGGGCATCGCCACCAGCTGCGGTCGGCAATTGCTGCCAACACCAGGTGGACCGGATGGCTTTTACTATGCTTTGCTGGAGAAGGTACTACCGGAACAGGAAGCTGCACTGTCATGAAAATTACTATTGTCGGCGCCGGTCAGGTAGGTGGCACCCTGGCGGAGCATCTGGCAGGTGAAGCCAACGATATTACCGTGGTGGACATTAACGGCAATCGCCTGCAGGAGTTACAGGACCGCCTCGATATCCGCACCGTGCTCGGCATGGGCTGCCATCCGGATGTACTCCTTCGCGCTGGCATGGAGGACGCGGATATGATCGTGGCCGTCACCAGTAGCGACGAAATCAATATGCTGGCCTGCCAAGTGGCCTATTCGCTGTTTCGCACCCCCACCAAGATCGCTCGAGTGCGTGCCCAGAGCTATGCCAACCCCCGCTTCCGCGACAAACTGTTCACCGCCGAGCATATCCCCGTCGATGTGCTTATTACTCCCGAGCAAGTAGTCACCGACTATATCCGCCGCTTGGTGGAACAACCTGGCTCCCTACAGGTGCTCGACTTTGCCAACGGCATCATGCAGCTGGTCGCTGTGCGCGCCTACAACGGCGGCCCTCTGGTGGGCAAACAGCTGCGCTCTCTCAAAGAGCATCTGCCCAAGGTGGATACCCGGGTGGCAGCTATTTTTCGCCACGATCGCTCCATAGTGCCAAAAGGCGATACGGTGATCGAAGCTGGCGACGAAGTGTTTTTCATTGCCGCACGGGACAATATTCGCACTGTGCTGGGCGAGCTGCGCCAACAAGAGCTTCCCTATCGGCGGCTCATCATCGCCGGCGGCGGCAATGTCGGCTTCCGCCTCGCCCAGGCCCTGGAGCACGATTACAACGTCAAGATCATCGAGTTTACTCGCGCCCGCTGCGAGTTTCTCGCCGAGCATCTGGACCGCACCACGGTGCTCAATGGTTCCGCTACTGACCAGGACCTGCTGCGCGAGGAGAATATCGACAAAACCGACTTGTTTTTGGCCCTCACCAATGACGATGAAGTCAATATCATGGCGTCCCTGCTGGCCAAGCGACTCGGTTGCCGGAAGGTGCTCACCCTGATTCAGAATCCGGTGTATGCAGACCTGATGCAAGCTGGAGAAATCGATATTGCCGTCTCGCCGCAGCAGGCTACCGCCAGCCTGTTGCTCACCCATGTGCGCAAGAGCGGTGCAGTCAACGTGCATTCCTTGCGTCGCGGTGCGGCCGAAGCACTGGAAATCATCGTCCACGGCGATGCCAAGAGCTCCAAGGTGGTAGGCCGCAAGATTGAGGACATCGTGTCTCCTCCCGGCGCGACCCTTGCAGCACTGGAACGCAACGGCAAAGTAGTGATCGCCCACCGCGATACGGTGATTGAAAATGGCGATCACGTCATCGTGTTCGTGGTGGACAAGCGCCGGGTCAAGGATATAGAGCGACTCTTCCAGGTCGGCTTCTCTTTCTTCTAGGCCCATCGTTCAGGACTTTTAACTCAGGACACGCCATGCACCCCGCCGTCGTCTCGCGTATTCTCGGCCTGTTTCTGATGTTGTTCAGCATCACTCTGCTGGTGCCCATCGTGGTGTCGGTGGCATATACCGAGGACACCGCCGAGGCTTTTTTTCTTGCTTTCGCTATTACCTTCTCTCTGGGGATGCTGATGTGGCTGCCGTTCAGCCGCATCAACGCAGAACTGCGCACCCGCGACGGCTTTATCATTACGGTGCTGTTCTGGCTGGCATTAGGACTTACCGGCACTCTGCCGCTGCTGCTGGTGGATAGCCTGGCGCTATCCTTCAGCGACGCCCTGTTCGAGTCTGTTTCCGGTATCACCACCACAGGCGGCACTGTAATCAGCGGCCTCGACGACTTGCCCCGCTCGATTCTCTACTACCGACAGCAGCTACACTTTCTCGGCGGTATCGGTATCGTAGTGATCGCCGTGGCGATTATGCCCATGTTGGGCATCGGCGGCATGCAGCTCTACCGCACAGAGATGGTGGGACCGTCAAAGGAAACCAAGATGACGCCGCGCATCGCCGAAACCGCCAAGGCGCTGTTTCTTATCTATGTCATGCTCAACGCCGCTTGTACCCTCGCTTACTGGGCCGCGGGGATGACCTTCTTCGACGCCCTCACCCACAGCTTCTCCACCGTTGCCACTGGCGGTTTCGCCAATTACGACACCAGTATCGGGCAATTCGACAACAATCTGATCTATGCCATCTGCATCATTTTTATGGTGTTGTCGTCCATCAGCTTTGGACTGCACTACTACACCTGGATACGAGGCACTGTATTCCACTACTGGCGCAACCCGGAAGCCAAGGCCTTTTTGCTCATCCTGTTGGGCTGCTCGGTGGTGGTATGTGGCTATCTGTTCTTTGCCCGCGTTTACGGTATGGAACAGAGCGTTGTACACGGTATCTTCCAGCTGGTATCCATTACCACCACGACCGGCTTTGCTACCGCCAACTTCAGCGCCTGGCCCAGTTTTTTGCCGTTCTTTCTGCTGGTGATGTCGTTCTTTGGCGGCTGCGTTGGTTCCACCACCGGCGGCGTAAAAATGGGCCGTATGCTGATTATGTACAAGCAGGTAATGCGCGAGATCGCTCGGCTGGTGCACCCCAGTGGTGTGTTTTCAATGAAGGTCCGCAACTGGGCGGTACCCACCCGTGTCACCGATGCGGTATGGGCATTTTTTGGCGTCTATCTGGCGGTCTACTACTTGATCGTCTTGTTGCTATTGGCCGCCGGGATGGATTTCGTCACCGCCTGGTCAGCCACTGCCGCCAGCCTCAACAATCTCGGCCCCGGCCTCGGTGATGTCGCAGCCCATTTCGGCGATCTCAACGCTTTCTCCAAGTGGGTACTGGTCGTCGCCATGATCCTGGGACGATTGGAAATCTTTACCGTACTGGTACTGTTCTCGCCCATGTTCTGGCGACGCTGAGAGCACTGCGGCATGAAAACAAACGACTTTTGGCTGTTTGCTACCCATCTTTACGGCGAGCCAGGGGTGGCGGATGCCTGTCTGTGGCTGCAAGAACAGTACGATCTTGATGTCATGCTGCTCTTGCTGTGCCTGTGGTCAGGCTATGAGTGGGGGCCACTCCACCCGGCACAATTGCACATGCTGATCAACGATAGCGAGCCTTGGCGTCAGAACCTGGTCAGACCTTTGCGATCGGCCCGCCGCTGGCTCAAAAAGTATCGGTCAGCTATCGCCGCCCCCTCAGCGGCCGATAGCGAAACGTTGCGGCAGGCAATCCTCGACAATGAGCTGGTTGCCGAGCGACTGCAAGGTGAACTTCTGCAAGCCCTCCTGGCAGCCTGGCAAGGGGCGACACTATCCGGCAAGCCTGGCGCGGCTGCAGCAGAAAGCAACGTCCACCTGTACCTGAAACAGCTCTCCATCGCTCTTGATCCTGGAAATGAACAGCGCTTGAAGGTTATTCTAACGGCTTCTCCAAGGCCCGCCTGACCTCAATGTAGGCTTCTTCGGTAATGCGCTGGTAAGGCACTGTGTGGGCTGCAAACGCCTGTTGGGAGGCGTGTATCCGCCCCGCCAGCTCGTCACTGGCGGCGATATCTTCCAATACCTTGGCAGACTCCTGCCTCAGACTCTCCAGCACATCCATTGGCAGTGGACGAATATCCACACCATATCTCTCCAGCAGGTCCCGATAGGCTCTGGCACTGTAGGCAATGTATTCATCCATCATGTCCTGGTTGGCGGCGCGGGCAGCCACTTCCACAATCGCCTGCAAATCCGCGGGCAGACTTTCGAAAGCTTTCTTGTTGACCAACAGCTCCAAGGTTCCGGTAGGCTCCTGCCAGCCCGGATAGTAGTAGCGCAAGGTGCGCTGCCCCTTGCCCAGGTTCTGGAAACCGAAGGCGAGGTCGTTGTAGGGGCCAACCCACTCCACGGCGTCAATTACCCCCGTTTCCATCGAGATGTACAGCTCACTGCCGGGAATATTGATGGGCTGGCCGCCGACCCGCTGAAAAACTTCGCCACCGAGCCCGGGAATGCGCATCTTGAGACCTTTGAGATCCGCCAGGCTATTGATTTCTTTGCTGAACCAGCCGGCCATCTGCACGCCGGTATTGCCGCCAGCAAAAGGAATGATATTGAACGGCGCATAGGCTTCCCGCCACAGCTCCAAACCGCCCCCGTAGTGCAGCCAGGCATTGGTCTCTGCCGTGGTCATGCCAAAGGGCACGGAGGTAAAGAAGACCGAAGCTGGCACCTTGCCCTTCCAGTAATAGGCGGCGCTGTGGCCCATCTCCGCTGTGCCCTGAGAGACAGCATCAAACACTTCCATCGGCGGGACCAGCTCACCGGCACCGTAGATGTGTATCTTGAGCCGGCCCGCACTCATGGTCGCCACGTGCTCGGCGAAGCGCTCCGCACCAGTGCCAAGACCCGGAAAGTTCTTCGGCCACGCCATTACCATCTTCCAGCGATAGACCTTGGCAGGGGCGGCTGCCCCTGCATCACTGCCAGCCGTCGGCTCACCTGCGCCGCAACCGGCCAACAGCACAGCGAGTATCAGGACAAGTGCGCCCGACATGAATTTTATTGTCATTGTGGATTCTCCCAGCAAAGCCCATGGGGCTGAGTTTCAAGTTATACGCGAGTGAGCTCACCACACTGCAACCCCGGCTTACTGTCACACCAATCTTATCGGGGTATTGGCGGCAGACGACGGTGCCCAGCTTGGGTTTTCGTTTTTAGAGCGCTTGCAGATTGGCGTACTGCAACACCAGCCACTTGGCACCTTCACTAAAGTTGACCTGGACCCGGGCATGGGCGCCCCCGCCCTCCATATTGAGTACCACTCCCTCACCGAAGACCTTGTGCATCACTCGCTGGCCGAGTCTCAGGCCTGTGTCTGCGCCATCGCTCGTGGCACTAAAAGGCCCTTTGGCGGCGTAGCTGGTGGGTCGCGACACGGCGCTGCCGAGACGCACCTCCTCTACCAACTCCGCGGGGATGTCGCGCACAAAGCGCGATACTGCGTTCCAGCTTTCGCTACCGTGCAGCTGGCGACACTCGGCAAAGCTCAGGTACAGCTTCTCCATCGCCCGGGTGATCCCCACATAAGCCAGACGCCGCTCTTCTTCAAGGCGCTCAGGGTCCTCGGCAGACATCTTGTGAGGAAAGAGGTTTTCCTCCATACCCGCGATGAAGACCAAGGGAAACTCGAGGCCTTTGGCGGAGTGCAGGGTCATCAACTGCACCGCATCTTCATGGCTGTCAGCCTGCTGCTCTCCCGCATCGAGGGCTGCCTCGGCGAGAAACTGGGGCAGGGCAGGGAGGTCGGGATCCTCTGGCTCATAGGCGCGACAGGCGCTGACCAATTCCTCCAGGTTTTCCACTCGTGTTTGACCGCGCTCACCCTTTTCGCGGCGGTGGAAATCGATCAGGCCACTGCGCTCCAGCACATGGTCCACCTGCTCGTGGAGAGGCAACTCTTCAATACCACTGGCCAGCCCATCGATCAGGTCGAGAAAGTGCTGCAGCGCATTGGCGGCCCGCCCAGGCAGGCGCGGGATCGCCTCGCGGGTGGCATCCCACAGCGCGAGGCCTTCGGCGCGAGCCAGCTGACGCACTTCGTCGAGCGTCTTGTCACCGATGCCCCGGGTAGGGGTGTTTACCACCCGCTCGAAGGCAGCGTCATCGCGGCGGTTCACTACCAACCGCAGATAAGCCAGGGCGTTGCGGATCTCCAGACGCTCGTAAAAGCGCTGGCCACCGTAGATACGATAGGGTACCTGCTCACGCAGCAAGGCCTCTTCCAGCACCCGGGACTGGGCATTGGAGCGGTAGAGAATGGCGCAGTCGCTGCGCAAGTTGCCTTGCGTTACCCAATCCTGAATACGGCCGGCAATAAAACGTGCTTCGTCGTGCTCGTTGAACGCCGCGTAGAGGGCTATCGGCTCACCGTCGTGGGCTTCGGTCCACAGATTTTTGCCCAGCCGCTCGCTGTTGCGCGCGATCACAGCGTTGGCCGCCTTGAGGATGGTACCGGTGGAGCGATAGTTTTGCTCCAGGCGCACCACTTTGGCATTCTCAAAATGGCTGGTGAAGTTCTGGATGTTCTCGATGCGAGCACCACGCCAACCATAGATGGACTGGTCGTCGTCCCCGACGGCAGTGACGATAGCCGCCTTGCCCGCCAACATGCGCAACCAGGCGTACTGAATGGCGTTGGTGTCCTGAAACTCATCCACGAGAATATGGGAAAAACGCTGCTGGTAATGAGCCAACAGTTCAGGCTTTTCCAGCCACAGCTCGTGAGCCCGCAGCAGCAACTCGGCAAAATCTACCAACCCGCCGCGCTGGCACGCCTCTTCATAGGCGGTGTACACCTGAATCATGGTGAGTGTGAAAGGATCGCTGGTGCGCTCAATATGGCGGGCGCGCAAACCCTCGTCTTTCTGTCCGTTGATAAACCACTGCGCTTGACGCACGGGCCAGCGGCCATCGTCGATATCGAGAGTTGCGTAAATACGCTTGATCAAGCGCAACTGGTCATCGGAGTCGAGGATCTGAAAGTTTTCCGGCAGACCGGCATCGTGCCAGTGGGCCTTCAGCAAGCGGTGCGCCAGGCCGTGGAAGGTGCCCACCCACATACCCTGGGGCGACATACCGAGCAGCTCGTTGATGCGCTCACGCATCTCCCGGGCCGCCTTATTGGTAAAAGTCACCGCCAGTATCGAGTAGGGCGATATACCCTCCACCCGCGCCAGCCAGGCGATACGGTGCACCAGCACCCGGGTTTTGCCACTGCCGGCACCCGCCAGCACTAGCAGGTGGCTATCGGTACAGGTTACGGCTTCGCGCTGGGCGGCATTAAGAGAGTCGATCAGAGTGGTTACGTCCATGGGGGCGGATTCTAGCAGATAGCATCAGCCGGTAGGTTCTCCGCTCAGGGGAAACTCCGCCTGCTTGCCTCACGGAGTTCTAGGTAAATGGCTCCTCACCAGCAAGCCTGGCGGCGCCCTCATGGGAAACCACCCTGGGCACTACCTCTGCAACACCACCATGGGCCACTGCAAAACTATAGTTTTGGCGAACGCCGCTGCTGAGCGCAAAGTGATTACCCTCGCCTGGCACCAGTGACGCCAGGGCTTTCAGTGTCAGCCCCTGGCCCAAGGCCTTGGCACAGGCTTCTTTGCGCGTCCACAGCCGGTAGAACCAGGGCTCTCGCTGGTCGCGATCCAGAGCGGCGAACTCCTTCTGCTCTCTCGGGTGGAAGTAGGTCATCACCAGGCGCTCGAAATTTCGTGGACGATGTTGCTCGATATCGACCCCGACAGGACCCAGCAGGCTGAACCCCGCCATCACCGCACTGCCACTGTGGGCAAGGGAGCAGTATGCTTCGGCACCTGCGATGCCAGGTCTGCCATCGGGCTTGGCGGCAATTTCTACTGCGCTTCCAAGCTGCTCCCGCAGCAGAGTGGTCAGCAGGTGGCGCGCAGCCACGAACTGGCGGTAACGACGGGCTGAGCGAAACGCATGGGCACGCGTCTGTGCCGAGTCAGGCAAAGCGGCAAGCCAACGGGCGATGACTCGATCAGGCACCTCGTCGATCGCCAGCAGCACCGCTGCCGCGCTGCTGGTCACAGGACAGTATCAGCGGAAGGATAAGGCACGCCCTGCTGAATCGATCAGTGCTAGGGCAGCTTGACCACCTCCCCCTTGAGGGCCACCCCGGCAATCACCGCGCCGGTATGACATTCGTACTCAGTGGTGCTGGAGAAGGTGTTTTTCTTGTAGTAGCTGCGGATATTGACCACTGCGTTTCCACCTTCGGCCACAGCTCTCTCCTGCAGGCTCAACAAGGCGGACAGCAGCACCCACTCACAGGCGCGGCGATCGGACTTGCCGACAGCATTGGTCTTCTTGTTGGAAACGTATTCACCGCGCCGCTGGAGAGGCTGTGGGTGAGGGGTATCACCAAAATAGAGACGGACATTCGGGTCGAGCCTTTCCTGAAAGTCGGCAGAGCTCATCGCCTCATCAATGGAGAGCAGGTGCTTGGTATCCCGGGCATGACCGGGCAGGCTGAACAAGGCCACGAGGGCAAAAACGAGGGCAAGCTTGAGATGCACGGTAAACTCCTTCTATCGGTTAGGTAACAGCAGCTGTGCTCCCCTTAATGACCAAGGGGCCTGTGACGGTCCTTGACACAGCCGCAGTTGCCGGCAGTTTATCCATCCTTTGCGCTCTGTCCAAGTACTGCGTTCTGGTCCTCCATCCGACATTGAAGCAATGTCTCAGACAACTCTGTGGCGTCCATTGCGGGATGGAGCGGCGATACTCGCTCGGCCAGATCTGCTGCAACCAAACTCTGGGGCGATAAAGCGAACCTTGCCCCTCTTCAGGCATCTGCTAGACTTCACTCCGCTTGTCAGATGAGAGATAGCAAACGGCCCTTGCCGTCTCTGCAATCTGAGCATCAACCTCCTCACTTCCAATGAAGGTGCCAGCCCCGGGATGGCTGTTGAGCTTGCTATTTCCAACTGGTCCGGCTGGACCACCCCCGCGCACCCACTGGTGCCTGGCTCCGTGCTGCACGTCAGCGACACTCCCGATGTGTCCGCCATCCCAGCCATGTTGCGCCGGCGTCTCAACACGCTCGGGCGCGCAACTGCAGCAGAGCTGCTGCGTCATACCGCTGACATCCCTGTGGTCTACGGTTCGCGTCACGGCGACCTGGAGCGGACACTCAGTGTACTTAGCGAGCTAGCGCGCGGTGAACCGGTATCTCCCATGCACTTCAGCTTGTCAGTACACAACGCCATCACCGGTATCGTATCGATACACAGGGGCCTTACCGCCAACATCACCAGTATCGCGGCCCAGGACGAATGTCTGGTGCCTGTGCTGCTGGAAGCCGCGGGGCTGGTGAGAGAAACCAATGAACAAGTCATCTGCGTGATCGCCGATGCTCCCGTGCCGGCGCTCTACCAGCGCGATTGCACCTGGCCGGCGGCACCGTTTGCCGCCAGTTTCGTGGTTGGTCCCGGCACTGGACTGGCCGTCACCCTCGACCGCGCCGGCGACCAAGTGGCCGCAGACTGCACAGCGCCCAAGGAGAGCCTGCCCCAGGCGCTGCGCTTTATCGAGTTTCTCGCTTCTTCACAACAAACCTTCAGCGCCTCCCATAACGGTGGGCACTGGACCATCGCCAAACACTGACATGACTGCGTGGAAGCACCTGAACTATCTCTGGCGCCTGGTTGCCACCGCCTTCTGCTTTGTGGTGTTCGGTGTGGGCGGGGTGCTGGTCCCTCTCGTGGCAACACCCGTCCTCTACCTGCTGCCGGGTACCGCCGCTGACCGTCAGCGGCGCTCACGGCGCTTGGTACATTGGCTGTTTCGTGGCTTTGCCCACCTGATGCAGGGACTTGGCGTGATGACCTGGCAGGTGAACGGTATAGAAAAGCTCAACCGGCAAGGGTTATTGGTGCTGGCCAACCATCCCACCCTGATCGATGTGGTACTGCTGGTAGCGCTCTTGCCCAACGCCAACTGTATCGTCAAGAGTCGCTTGCTGAACAACCCGGCCATGCGCGGTTTCATCGCCCTGGCCGGGTATATCACCAACGACCGCGGCAGCACTCTACTGGAGCAGGCAGCCAGCTCCCTTGCCGCTGGCGATGTGCTGGTGATCTTTCCCGAGGGCACCCGCACTCGCGAGGGGGCGCCCATTCTCTTGCAGCGCGGTGCAGCCAACATTGCCGTGCGCTGCCAAGTGCCGGTAACACCGGTAATCATCCATTGCTCACCCCCCACCTTGAGCAAGCAGCACCGGTGGTATCATATTCCCGAGCGACCGTTTGCAATGACTTTCTCGGTCAGGGACGACATCGCTATAACCCCCTTTCTAGACTGTCCCGCGCCCCTCGGCGCACGGCACCTTACTGACAGTCTGGAGCATTTTTTTACCGAGGAACGCCACTGCCATGGGCACTGACACACTACACAATGAACTCAAGGTCATGATCATCGAAACTCTCGATTTGGAAGACATCGGCCCCGATGACATCGACGACGAGGCACCCCTGTTCAATGATGGGCTGGGCCTGGACTCCATCGACGCGCTGGAAATCGGCGTGGCCCTACAAAAGCGCTACGGCATCAAGCTCGACCCCGAGACCGACGATGTCAAACAGTATTTCGCCAGCATCGTCGATCTCGCCCGGCTGGTAGCCAGTCAGCGAGGAGGAACACCGACATGAAGTCACGCCAGCAAATCTACCAGCATGTCACCGGCCTGATGAGCGAGATGTTCGAGCTGGACCCGGCCAGTCTCAGCGAAGACGCCCATCTCTATGACGACCTGGATATCGATAGCATTGACGCCGTCGACCTGATCGTGGAACTCAAAAACTATACTGGCCGCAAGATCGCGCCCGAGGATTTCAAGAATGTCCGCACCGTGGGCGATATCATCACTGCGGTGGAGGGCCTGCTCCGCGATGGCTGACAGCGCCAGGGGGCGGCTTGCCAGCAGCGCTCTGCTTCTGCTCTATCCCGCCGCCGTGTTCATTGGCTTGCGCTACCTGGACCCCCGCTGGCTGGCGCTACTGCTGGTACTTGTTGTCGGCTGGCGTCTGGTTAGCGCTCGTTCCACTGGGCAGCTCCAGGCAAGCCTGGTGGCGCTGGTCGCCGCCGCTCTGGGCACCACCGCTATTACCTTGGTCACTGGCTCATCTTTCGGTCTGCTGTTGTATCCGGTGCTGGTCAACTGTGTGCTGCTGGCAGTCTTTGCCGTCAGCCTGGCTCGCCCGCCCTCTGCCATCGAACTTGTAGCGCGACTGCGAGAGCCAGATCTGCCGTCAGAAGCCGTTCGTTACACCCGCCGGGTAACCCAGGTATGGACGCTCTTTTTCGCTCTCAACGGCACCATTGCGCTGGCAACAGTGTTTGGTGACCAGCGCTGGTGGCTACTCTATAACGGCTTCATTGCTTATCTGTTAATGGGTGCCCTGCTGGCAGGGGAGTGGCTGGTACGCCGCCGGATACGAGGCGCTCATGGCTAGCCCACTAGCGACCTTGATCACTGGCCAGCACCCGGCTGACGCCGAACCTCTAGCGACAGGCCCTGAAGGCGTCCTCGACTGGGGTTGGTTCCGCCATCGAGTACAGTGCCGTGAAAATCACCTCGCGACATTGCCACCTGGCCCCGTCGCCATCCACCAGCCCGAGCCCTGTGAGTTTCTCTCCTGGCTGTGGGCCGCGTGGCGCAGCGCTAGAGTCGCGGTGGTTTCTGCCAGTGGCTTTCGCGATCTCCCCTCCGCACTGATGGCTCCGCTCTCGGACGGCAGCTGTGCTACCGTTTTCGACCCTGCGGCCCTGCCCGCCGAGCTGCCCGGCGACACCGCGCTGGTCCTGTTTACTTCGGGCTCCAGCGGCAGTCCCCAAGCAGTGCCCAAAAGCCTCGCGCAACTGGACAGTGAGCTCGCCCTGATCGACCACCTGTGGGGCAACCAAGAGCAGAATACGCTAGTGGTCAATATGGTGTCGCACCATCACATGTTCGGCCTGCCGTTCGGACTGCTGTGGCCCCTCACTCGGGGAGCGCTGTTCCACAGCCGCACCGTCCATCACCCCCTGGCCCTCGAGCGTCTTGCCCGACAACAACATCTAGCCCTGGTATGCAGTCCGGTGCACCTACGACATCTGCCGGACAATCTGGACCCGGACAGCGTTCACAACCGCATCTCACGGGTATTCAGCGCCGGAGCCCCTCTGGCGGAGAACGATGCAATCCGCTGCCTCGAGCTGTTCGGCACATCGATCACGGAAATTTACGGCAGTACAGAAACAGGTGCTGTCGCCTGGCGACGGCACCCTTCCGCGATCTGGCAGTGCCTGCCCGGCATTACCGTAGATCACCCCCCCGCGACCTCTCATGAGCAATCGGACCAGTTGCGCATTCACTCGCCAGCCCTTGCCCATGACCGCCCCCTGACAACGGCGGATGCAGGTCAGATCCTGTCATCCACGACTTTCACTCTCGCCGGGCGCATCGATCGCATCACCAAGATCGGAGGCAAGCGGATTGCTCTATCCACCCTGGAAAGCTCTCTGACCAGCCACCCCTGGGTGCAGGAGGCCCGGCTAGTGCCACTGGCAGAGCGCAAGGGCCGCCTCGGTGCGGTGATCAGGCTCACTGCGGAAGGCAATGCAGCACTGATTGATCGCGGCCGGCAAGCAGTCAACGGTCTGCTGCGCGACCACATTGCCGGCCCGGTGGACCCCGTGGCTCTGCCGCGTTACTGGCGCTATGTAGCGCGGATGCCGCTCAACAGTCAGGGCAAGACCACTGTCGACACGCTCACCGAGCTGTTCATAAGCGAACGCCAGAGCCGCTTTCCCATACTGCTTGAGAGCGAAGAGCTGGTCGCTGGCACCCACTGCCGGCTGCATCTACACATTCCCGACAATCTGTTCTACTTCAACGGCCATTTTCCAGGCAACCCCGTACTGCCAGGTGTGGTACAGACCCACTGGGCGATCCACTACGCCCGCCAGCACTTCACAGGGCTCGACACCTTCACTGGGCTCGAAGCGATCAAGTTCCAGCACATCATTCACCCCGGTGCCCTGGTGTCGCTGGAGCTGCAATGGCAGCCGGAACGCACCCGCCTACACTTCAGCTACAGCTCTGCCCGCGGTCGCCACGCCAGCGGGCGAGTGCTGTTCAGTTGCGAGAAAAGCCATGGTATCTGACACCCTGCACGCCTGCGCTGTGATTCCTGTCTACAACCATGAAAGGGTGTTGGCACGCACGGTAGACGAGCTGCTCGCCACCGGCGTACCCGTGGTACTGGTGGATGACGGCAGCAGTTCCCCCTGCCGTGAAGTCATTGATACCATCGCCAGCACTCGGAGCCAAGTGCACCTGGTGCGGCGTGCTGCCAATGGCGGCAAGGGCGCGGCTGTAAAGGATGGCCTGCGCACCGCCCGCCAACTGGGCTTCAGTCACGCTCTTCAGATCGATGCCGATGGTCAGCACGACACCGGCGATGTGGGGCGCTTTCTAGACCTCGCCCGGCGCCATCCCGATGCCCTGGTAGCTGGCTACCCAGCCTACGATGCTTGTGTCCCACGCCACCGCTACTACGCCCGCTATCTCACTCACATCTGGGTCTGGATCAATACACTGTCGCCGCGAATCCGCGATGGCATGTGCGGCTTTCGTGTCTACCCCCTGGCCGGGTCCTGTACCTTGCTGGAGCAGGCTCCGGTGGGCGACCGCATGGATTTCGACGTGGAATTCATTGTGCGCTGGTACTGGGCCGGGCTCCCTTTGCAGCAACTCCAAACCCGCGTGATCTACCCGGAAAATGGCGTATCCCATTTCCGCTTGTGGCGCGACAACGCTCTTATTTCACGCATGCACGCCCGGTTATTTTTCGCCATGCTGCCGCGCATCCCGGCCCTGCTGACACGCCAGCAGCGGGGAGGGCAGTCCCGTTGAACGATCCGGCGCACTGGGCCGAGCGCCCGGAAACCGCCACCCTGCGCGGTATACGTCTACTGGTGGCAATGTATCGCCTGGGCGGCGTGTGGCTCTTTCGTCTGTGCCTTGCCCCAGTTGTGCTGTGTTATGCCCTGTTTCATCGCCAGGCTCGACTGGCATCTGCCGACTATCGCCGCCGCTTGCACCGCTTCGACCCGACCTTCCCGGCCCCGCGCCCCTGGCACTTTATCTACCATCTGTGGCAGTTTGCCAATGCGCTGCTGGACAAGCTCGCAGTGTGGATGGGCGACATCACCCGCTATCAGGTGACCCTGCATGGCGGCGAGCTTATCGATAATCTACTGGACCGCAAGCAAGGCGCCGTAATCCTGATCTCCCATCTCGGCAACTTCGAGATCTGCCAGGCCTTGTCGGAAAGCCGCCCCAGACTCCGCCTCACAGTGCTCCAGCACACGCTCAACGCCGCCAAGTTCAACGAAGTACTGGCACATCACAATCGTCACTCGCAAGTGGAGCTGCTGCAAGTGACGGATCTCGACATCGGAACCGCCATGCACCTGAGCGATAAAATCGGGGCAGGTGAATTCATCGCCATCGCCGCCGACCGGGTAGCCATCGGCAACGGTCGTAGCCTTGAACGCGACTTTCTCGGTGAACCGGCACCTTTCCCTCTCGGTCCTTTTGCCCTCGCCATAGCTCTGGAAGCGCCGGTCTTGACCATCCATAGCCTCAAGCACAATGGACGCTACCATATCCACTTCAAGGCCCTCTGGCAGGGCGGCACCGTTCCCCGTAAAGAGCGCACCTTGCAACGCAATGCCCTGGCCGACGCCTTTGTAACACAGCTCGAACAGCACTGCCTGAGCGCTCCCTGGCAGTGGTACAACTTCTTTCCCTTTTGGCAATCGGCGGCGAGAAAGCTTTCTCCACCGCCTCTCACAAGCAGAGATGATACAGATGCCTGATAGCCTCCCTTCCTCCGACAACGCGCCCTTGCCCAGCGCCGACGTCATCATCGAGATTCCCTTCCACGATGTGGACTCTGCCCAGGTTGCCTGGCACGGCCACTACAGCAAGTATTTCGAACTGGCGCGCTGCGCCTTGCTCGACCGCATCGACTACAACTACTCCCAGATGAGCGAATCAGGGTATTTCTGGCCGGTGATCGACATGCGTATTCGCTATGTGGGGGCAGCCCGCTTTCAGCAAAAAATTCGGGTAACCGCCACCCTTGCAGAGTGGGAAAACCGGCTCCGCATCGACTACTTGATCACCGATCTCGCCACCGGCAAGCGACTCACCAAGGGGCATACCATCCAGGTAGCTGTCGCCATGGACAGCGGCGAGATGCAGCTTGCCTCACCCCCGGTGCTAACCCGCAAGTTGGGGTTACTGCCATGAAGAACCGGTGCCTGACCGTCGTCGCCCTGTGGGTGGTGACACTGCTGTTGGCGGGAGGCACGGCCTGGGCGCAGGACCACCAGCAAGCTGACGACTCACTGGTGTCACTGGCTGCTCGCCTGGCTCAGATCGACATCCTGGACGGCGAGTTCGAGCAGATTCGCCATATCAGCGTGCTGGCCGTGCCCCTTCACTCCTCCGGTACCTTTCGTTATCGGCGCAGTGAAGGCATTGTCTGGCGTACCACCGACCCTATCGCCAACGAAGTACGCATTACTCCCACCGACGGCGTCGTCGCAGGGGACGCAACTGGCACCCTGCGGCCAGTACCCTCCTCGGAACTGGTGGCTGGTATCTTCCTGGGTGTTTTCTCAGGCGACCTCGACCGCCTTGCAGAATACTTTGATGTCGCCCACGCCTCCCGCGGCGACAGCTGGACTCTCCGCCTGACCCCACGCCTGCCAGCTTTGGCACAACAGATGGAAGGCATATTACTGGAAGGAAGTGACCACATCGAGCGGGTGGAAATACGCGATACTAACGGCGACCGCAGTGAGCTATTGCTGCGCGTGACCACCACTCGCCACGCGGACCAGTAATGGCAGCTGCCCGGCGGTGGCCTCTACAGGCCTGGTGCGCACTGCTACTGCTGGCGGCGCTGTATTGTGTCTGGCGAGTGGCGGGGGGAGGCGCTTTCGAGAGTAACATTCTGGGGCTGATACCTCAGACTGCCACTGGCCCGAACTTCTCCCGTCTGGTCGCTGACCGTTTCGACAAACAGTTTGTCATCCTGGTGTCCCACCCCGAAGCGGATAAGGCACTCGCCCTGGCCACTGAGCTCCAGCACCAGCTGGCTGAACAACCCGGCGTTTCAATGGCTCTCCCCCACGGCGACCCGCTCACCGAGCTGAGTGATTTTTTCGCTCCCTACCGCCACCAGCTGCTGTCTCCCGAGATGCGCAGCGCCCTGCAGAAAGGCGATGCCGCAGCTCTGGCTGACGAGCTACTGCGGGAGCTCCACAGCCCGGTACCCGCTCCGCGCCTCTACAGCGTGGCAGAAGACCCCTTCAATCTGGGCGGCAAATGGTTGCAATCCCTGCTGGGCAACACGGGGCACTTCGGCATGAGCGGCGGGTTTCCCAGTCTGCGCAACAATGGCTACAGCTGGTTATTGCTGCGCGGCACACTGGAGTCCAGCCCTTTTACGGCCACGGCCCAGAGTGCAGTGGCCGACACGGTGGCAGCATTTGCCAGTCACGACCCACAGGCCCGCTTGCTCCGGTCAGGGCTGGTATTTCACGCCGCCGAAGCCACCCGCCTGGCGCGCTTCGAGATTTCCCTGATTGGCAGTGGCTCGCTGCTGGGTATTTTGCTGCTGGTAATAGCGGTGTTTCGCTCCCGGCAGGCTCTAGTCGCCATCGCTGTCATCCTGGTCAGCGCCACAGTGGCAGCTCTGGCAGTAAGCCTGGCGGTATTCGACCGCGTTCATCTGGTAACCCTGGCCTTCGGCTCAACCCTGCTGGGTCTGGCGGTGGACTATTGTTTTCACTTTTTGATCAAGCACCAGAGTACGGGAAGCTCTCGCACCGCCTGGCGCCTGGTGCGGCGCGGAGTGCTGCTAAGCGCCGGCTCCAGTATCGCCGCCTATCTGATTCAACTGTGGTCGCCTTTCCCTGGACTACACCAGTTTGCCGTATTCATGGTCGCGGGGCTCCTGAGTGCCTGTGCCGCGACTGCGGTGCTATCGCTCAACTACCAGGCCCCAGCGTCGCCAACCTTTGCTGTCTGGCGACACTTTTACCCTCGCTATTTTGCTGCCGTCTATCAACGCCTGGCAGCGCGGCGCTGGCCCTGGTTAGTGGCTTTGGTGATAGGCGTCCCGGCACTCGCCCTCTGGGTCGCGGGTCAGGGCGGGCGCGACGATATTCGCTTGCTCAACACCTCCAGCGCGGCACTGTTGGCCGATGAGCACCAGATACAAGGCCTGCTTGGCGGCATCGACAGCCAGCGTTACTGGACCGTAGCAGGGGAGGATCGCCAGCAGGTACTGAGCCGCATGGAGCGATTAGTGGATCTACTGAACCAGGGACATTCACCGTCACCCGTGATGGCCACCGTGCAAATGGTGCCGTCGCTGGAGCGCCAGCGCCGCGATCGCGCCTTGGTGGCAAACGTGCTCTACGGCCCAGAGGGTGCCCTGGCCAGTCTCTGCGCACGGCTCGCCAGTGACTGCCAGGAGTGGCGCCCCCTGACCAACGGCTTCCCCACCAACGAGGCGTCTGAGGATGCTCTGACTCCAGATCAGGTACCAGCTGCAGTAGCCGCCCTTTTCCCGCCGCTGCATCTGGGCGACCACCAGCAGGGCCTGGTGCTGGTCCGCCACGGGACAGAAATTCCCGCCAGCCTGTATAGCGCTGCCGCTGATCTACCCGGTGTCAGCGCGGTGGATCTGATCACCGATGTATCTACCACTTTAGCGCTGCTGCGCACCGAGGTAACAGCGCTACTAACAATATTCATAGCGCTGTTCGCGCTTGCCTGCCCACTATTATTTGGCCGCCACGGAGTAGTGGTGGCCGTCTCGGTGCTTGTTTCGTTAGCGGCCAGTCTGGCATTATCCGCCAGCGGCGGGGTGACCCTCTTTCATGTTCTCGCCCTGCTACTGGTACTGGGGCTATCGGTGGATACAGCGGTGTTTTATCTCGAGCTCGGCCTCAATGGCGATACCTGGGTCGCCGCCACCCTGGCGATGGCGACCTCAATCCTGGCCTTCGGCCTGCTCTCCCTGAGCCAGGTACCGGTGCTGCATCATTTCGGCAGCGTCGTGTTTGCCGGACTGCTGTGTAGCTGGCTCGTCACCCCATTGTTGTTCCATCTCTGGGGCCTGGCCCTGCCTACAGGACGTCAACCATGACTGAAACAACCGATGTTGCCATTATCGGCGCCGGTCCTTCCGGTGCTATTGCTGCGGCTCTGCTGCGCCAACAAGGCCTAAAAGTAGTGGTGCTTGAGCAGGCCACCTTTCCCCGCTTCTCCATCGGTGAAAGCCTGCTGCCCCAATGCATGGAGTTCATCCACGAAGCAGGCATGGGGGAGGCTGTCGATCAGGCCGGCTTTCAGTACAAGAATGGCGCCGCTTTTGTGCGCAGCGGCAACTACACCGCCTTTGACTTCCGCGACAAGTTCAGCAGTGGGCCGGGTACTACCTTCCAGGTTCAGCGCGCCCGCTTCGACCATGTCCTGGCCAACGAAGCTGCCGCCTCAGGCGCCGATGTACGCTACGGTCACCGCCTCGAAGCCTTCCATTACGAAGACGGGCAGCCGGTACTGAGCTATCGTGACGACCGCAACGAGCCCCATCAACTGCGCGCCGGGTTCGTGCTTGATGCATCTGGCTTTGGGCGCGTGTTGCCACGCCTGCTGGACCTGGAGCTGCCCTCCGACTTCCCCGTGCGCAGAGCCGTGTTCACCCATATTGCCGACAATATCAGCGATCCCAAGCACGACAGAGACAAGATTTTGATCGTGATCCACCCCGACCTCGATGATGTCTGGTACTGGCTTATCCCCTTCAGCGATGGTCGCTGCTCGGTAGGGGTGGTAGCACGCCAGGATTACTACACTGACGAGGGTGCCGAGGATCAGTTGCTCAGTGTCCTGCAGAGCGCTCTCGCCGAGAGCCCGGACCTATCTGCACTGCTCAACAACGCTGTGTTTGATACCCAGGTGCGGCAGATCGGCGGTTATGCCTGCAAGGTCAAGTCGCTGTGGGGCCCCGGCTTCGCCCTGCTGGGGAATGCTGGCGAGTTTCTCGACCCGGTGTTTTCTTCTGGCGTCACCATCGCGATGAAATCCGCCAGCCTCGCTACCCCTCTGGTGGCTCGTCAACTGCGCGGCGAGCACATCGACTGGGAACAAGAGTATGCCGAGCCCTTGCGCCTGGGTGTAGAAACCTTCCGCACCTATGTCAGCGGCTGGTACGACGGCAGCTTCCAAAAAGTGATCTTCGCTGCCAATCACCAGCCACAGGTGCGGGCAATGATCGCTTCCATCCTGGCCGGGTACGCCTGGGACACCGCCAACCCCTTTGTGCGTGACTCCCGGCGGCGCCTCGCCACTCTCGCGGAACTGTGCCGTTGAAGAGGCTTGCACTACTTGTACTGATCGCCTTTGCCAGCGGCTGTGCGACTACTGCTCCTCAGCGCCTGGCGCAGTTGGCCCTGCCCGCGCCGCAACAGCTCGACTGCTGCTGGCAGAGCCGCGAGCGGGTCCAGATTGCCGCCGACGGTAAAACTCTGACGCTCGACGCCGCCGTGGCACTCACTCCAGGTCAGCTGACACTGGTAGCGTTCGACGGCCTGGGGCGGCGTCTGGTGGCTCTGTCTCATACTGGCGGCACCCCACACACCCTGCAGGCACCCCCTGGCTGGTCCGCTGTGCTGTCCCATCAGCTGCTGCTGGCACTCTACCTCCATCATCTACCCCTGCCAGCCTGGGAGTTCGCTGGCCCGGACTGGACAGTCAGCGAAGAAAACAACCACCGGGTACTGCGCCGGCGGGGGCAGGAGCTGGTGCGCCTGCGTTACCTCACGGCAGAAGCGACCGAGAACGGGCGCGAGATCGACTATATCGGGCAGAATATGCTTCTCACCGTCCACAGCCTGTCGAGGACTGCTCTGTGACCGCTGTGTATCTCAACCACGCTGGCGTCATCTGTGCCCTCGGCACCAACACCGACGAAGTGGAGCGCAACCTGTTCGCCACGACACCACCTTCCCTCCCTGTTAGCGACTCTTACTCGCCTGGGCGCGCCATGCCCCTCGGCAAAGTCGACGCAACCCTGCCGCCAGCGACAATCGCTGGCGAGGACAGCCGCAACAACCGTCTCTTGGCAGCGGCCTTGACACCCTTGCTGCCGGTAGTGGAGGAGCTCAAAGCCCGCTACGGCCGCGACCGCATCGGCGTGGTCATCGGCACCAGCACCTCCGGTATCGCCGAAGGCGAAGCGGCGCTCAGTGTCGCCGCTGGTGATATTGCACTGGCTGCGGATTACCACTACAGCACCCAGGAATTCTCTGCTCCGGGACGCTTTCTGGCCCGCTGGCTCGACTTGGGCGGTCCCTGCTCCGTGGTGTCGTCTGCCTGCACCTCGGGAGGCAAGGCACTGGTTTCGGCTGCGCGACTGCTGCAACTCGGCGTGTGCGATGCGGTGGTGGCTGGGGGCGTCGACAGCCTGTGCCGCATGACGGTAGCGGGTTTTTCGGCCTTGATGGTCACCGCCGACACCCCCTGCAACCCCTTCAGCATCAACCGCCGAGGCATCAATATCGGCGAAGGTGCCGCACTGTTCGTGATGACCCGGGAGCCAGGAGCAGTGCGCTTGGCAGGATGGGGGGAGAGTTCCGATGCCCACCATATTTCTTCCCCGCATCCAGAGGGCAGGGGAGCCGAAGCCGCGATTCGCCAGGCCTTGGCCAGAGCCGATCTGGCACCGGAGCAAATCGACTATCTCAACCTCCACGGCACAGCTACAACCCAGAACGACCAGGTGGAAGCGCTGGCCGTAAGCCGGGTACTGGGTAGCGCGACTCCCTGCAGCTCCACCAAGCCTCTCACCGGGCATACTCTGGCCGCAGCGGGGGCCATTGAAGCGCTACTGTGCTGGCTACTACTGCAGCGCGACGACGGCAGACTGCCGCCCCATCAATGGGATGGGCAGCCCGACCCGGCCATGCCCTTGCTTACAGGGCTCGGCCACAGTTGCTTGGAGCACCCGGTACAGACAGCCATGAGCAACTCCTTCGCCTTTGGCGGCAACAACTTGTCGCTGATCCTGACGCGAGAAACACCATGAGCACCACCAGCACAACACCGCCCATTCGCGATCTGCTTCCCCATGACACCCCCATGGTATTGCTGGACAAGGTCGACGAAGTGCGCGACAGCGGCCTGACCGCCAGTGTCACTATCACTCCCGAGTCACTGTTCGCTGAAGATCGCGGCGTACCCAGCTGGGTTGGCCTCGAGTACATGGGTCAGGCCATCGCCGCCTATGCTGGCGCCAACGCCCGCCGCGCCGGCAACCCGGTGCGCATCGGCTTTTTGGTGAGCACCAGACGCTACGAGCCCGGTTGCGCCTATTTCCCCTTGGGCACAAGGCTGGCAATATCCGTGCAGGCAGTTACTGAAGGGACTAACGGTCTGCAAGTTTTCGAGTGTTCGATCTGCGGCCCGAATATTGCCGCCAACGCCAACCTCAACGTCTACATGCCGGAGAATATCGAGGAATTCATGCAGGAGAACCCGCAATGAGCGGCACTGTACTGGTGACCGGCTCCAGCCGAGGCATCGGTCGCGCCATCGCCCTGACCCTGGCCGCTGCCGGTTACCCATTGGTCCTGCACTGCCGCAGCCAGGTGAGCGATGCCGAGGCCGTGCGCAGCGCCATTGAGAGCCGGGGCGGCTCAGCCCGAGTGTTGCAGTTCGACGTAGCCGACCGCGACCGCTGTCGCGAAGTGCTGGAAGCGGACATTGAAGCCCACGGCGCTTACTACGGTGTGGTTTGCAATGCCGGTATCATTCGCGATGGGGCCTTTCCCGCCCTTACTGGCGAGGACTGGGATTCGGTAATCCATACCAATCTGGATGCCTTCTACAATGTGTTGCACCCGGTGACCATGCCGATGGTACGACGACGCCAACCCGGCCGCATCGTCACCCTGGCCTCGGTATCCGGCCTGATCGGCAATCGCGGTCAAACCAACTACAGCGCTGCCAAGGCCGGCGTTATCGCGGCCAGCAAATCCCTGGCGCTGGAGCTGGCCAAACGGGAAATCACCGTCAACTGCGTGGCACCGGGGCTGATCGCGACTGACATGAGCGACGGCGCCGTACCCGATGAGTTAGCCGCCATGATTCCGGCGCGCCGTGCTGGCAAGCCCGAGGAGGTAGCGGCACTGGTGCGCTTTCTGCTCTCCCCCGAAGCCGCCTACATCACCCGCCAGGTGATCGCCGTCAACGGAGGGCTGTGCTGATGCGCCGCGTTGTGGTTACCGGCATGGCCGGGTTCTCTCCTATTGGCAACGACTGGGCCACCATCGAACACCATCTGCGCAATGGCATCACCGGCATCCGCACGGTGACCGAGTGGGATAAATACCCCGACCTGAACACCCGCCTCGGCGCGCCCGTGCCAGATTTCGAACTACCTGCTCACTATACCCGCAAACGGGTGCGCAGCATGGGGCGAGTAGCACTGATGAGCACCCGCGTCACCGAACTGGCACTGGCAGACGCCGGGCTGCTCGACGACCCCACAATCCAGGACGGTCGCATGGGGGTGAGCTACGGCTCTTCCACTGGCAGCCCCGATGCCGTCGCCGACTTTGGCAATATGCTGCTCAATCACGCCAGTGGCGGTATTAATGCCAACTCCTATCTGAAAATGATGAGCCACACGGCAGCAGTCAACATCGGCGTTTTTTTTAGCCTGAAAGGGCGGGTGATTCCCACCTCCAGCGCCTGCACCTCTGGCAGCCAGGGTATCGGCTACGCCTACGAGGCCATTAAGTACGGCCACCAGGACCTGATGGTGGCCGGTGGCGCCGAGGAATTATGCGCTACTGAAGCGGCGGTATTCGACACCCTCTATGCCACCAGCACCCGCAACGACGAACCACAGCTGACACCGCGTCCTTTCGACCGCGACCGGGACGGTCTGGTAATAGGAGAGGGCGCCTGCACCCTGATCCTGGAAGAGCGCCAGCACGCTCTGGCCCGCGGCGCCCGCATCCATGCCGAAATTGTCGGCTTCGCCACCAACTCTGACGGCAGCCACGTTACCCAGCCCGAAGCCGAAACCATGTATCGCGCCATGGCCCAGGCCCTGGAAAACGCCGCTCTTTGCCCCGACGATGTGGGCTATATCAGTGCCCATGGCACCGCCACCGACCGGGGCGACATCGCCGAGAGTCAGGCCACCTACCGCCTCTTCGGCGACTCCACACCGATCAGCGCCTTCAAGAGCTTTACGGGGCACACTCTCGGTGCCTGCGGGGCTCTCGAAACCCTGGTCGCCATTGAGATGATGAAGCGCGGCTGGTTTCACCCCACCGTTAACCTCGACAACATCGATGAGGCCTGTGCGCCGCTCGATTACATCCGGGGGGCAGGTCGCCAGCTGGAGGTGGAGTGCGTAATGAACAACAACTTTGCCTTTGGAGGCATCAATACCTCGCTGCTGTTGGTGAGAGGTGACTGAGTTTCACCTGAACACCCGTCTCCGCCAGACCTTGCCCCGCGGGCGAGTAACGGCCACTCGCCCAGCAGGTTGTCCCACCATTGCCCTGCACCTGTTTGACCCAGCCGTCCTGGAAGGCCCCCTCAGCCAGGACGAAGCCAGAGCAGTGCAAGTCGCACCCGCCTACTGGTCATTCTGCTGGGCTAGCGGCCAAGTGTTGGCCCAATACCTATTGGACAACCCCGGCCTGGTAAAGGGCAAAAGGGTAATCGATGTCGGTTGTGGTTCCGGTATAGTGGCTATCGCCGCAGCTATCGCGGGCGCCCGGGAGGCCGTAGCCTGCGACCTCGATCCCGATGCCCTGACAGCCACTGCTGCCAACGCCGCGCTCAACGGTGTGGAAGTGAGCCTGTGCCCAAACTGGCAGCAGCGCCCAGGGCACTTCGATATCGTGACCGCCGCCGATGTGCTCTACGATCGAGACAACCTGCCGCTCGTCGAAGACTTTGCCAGAGCGGCCCCCAGCGTACTACTGGCCGACTCCCGAATGCGCGACTTCACTCACCCCGCCTACCAGCTCCTGGCTACCCACGAGGCTCGCACCTGGCCCGACTTGCATGAGTTTGAGGAATTCAACACGGTGAGGATTTTTGGCAGTGGAGAGGCCGCAGGTGAAGCTGGCTTCGCTGGCACTTCACAGGAGAACCAACTACAACAACCACTCGATCGGCAATATAGATAAAAGAAAAACCCCCACACGCTTGAGTACGCCTGTATTCGGCTCCCGGCGATGAATAACGGTTTCATGCCCGCGCCGCTCCAGCCACTGGATGCGACCAAGATCGTCGAATCGCACCTCGTAGGCGCTCTGGGGAATATTGTCGACAAAGGCGTCACGAATTTGTGTTGCCAGCGCCTCGCTGTCGATCACAAACCCAAGCTCGGTATTGAGGTTGATGGAGCGAGGGTCGAAGTTGAAGGAGCCTACATATACCCTCTCGCCATCCACTGAGTAGGTCTTGGCATGCAGGCTGGATCCGGAGCTGCCCAGAGGACCTACCACTTTCTGGCGCTCTCTATCGGGTGTCAGGCGACGCATTTCATAGAGCCGTATCCCCGAGCGCAACAAGTCGCGGCGGCGCTTGGCGTAACCTGCATGTACAGCGGCCACATCAGTGGCATCCAGCGAATTGGTGAGAATGCGAATATCGACACCAGCGCCTGCAATGTCGGCAAAAGCCTCGGTACCGGCTGCGGTGGGCACGAAGTAGGGCGAGATCAGCAGTACCTCGCGTTCAGGAATGCCAATGATCT
>Ga0265293_10000484_pt1 | contig 94439 bp, 79 predicted proteins | sample Munlanlewell138R_FD_192505 | JGI IMG/M metagenome (GOLD analysis project Ga0265293, IMG submission 192505) | Leachate microbial communities from a municipal landfill in Southern Ontario, Canada - Leachate well 138R | ecosystem: Engineered > Solid waste > Landfill > Unclassified | place: Canada... | reverse complement strand
CCGGTGCGCCTCCACCACCTGATCGAGGGGGAAGACCTTTTCAATGATCGGCACGATGGCGCGGTCGGCGAATTTCGGCAGCGCCCGACGGGTAAATTCGGCGGCGATTGCCCCCTTTTCCGCCACCGGCCGGGAGCGCAGCACGGAACCGATGATCTGCTGCCGCTTGACCATCATCAGCGCAAGATTGAGCTCGGCCTTGATGCCGCTGGTGACGCCGATGATCACCAGCCGGCCCGTGTAGCCCAGGGAATTCATATTCGGCGCCAGATACTTGGCCCCGATATGATCGAGGATCAGGTCGACCCCCTTCTTCTTGGTAAATTCCTTGACCGTTTCGGTGAAATCGGGGGTCTGGGTGAAATCGATGACCAGGTCGGCGCCGAGATCGCGCACCCGCGCCATCTTGTTCGGATGGGCGGTGACAATCAGCTTGCTGCTTGGCGCCAGCGCCCGGCAAAGCTGAATGCCGGCGGTGTTTACGCCGCCGCCGCCGCCGTGCAGGATGGCGGTCTGCCCGTCGCGAAATTCACCGACCATGAAGATGTTGAGAAAAGCGGTGAGGGACGACTCGCAGACGCACGCCGCCTCCTCGAAGCTCATCGCCTCGGGGATGGGAATCAGATGATTTGCGTAAGCCACCGCGTATTCGGCATAACCGCCGCCGCCCACCAGCGACATCACCCGATCGCCGACCTTCCATCCGGTCACGCCCGCGCCCAGTTCTTCAATGACGCCCGCCACTTCCAAGCCGAGGATGTCCGAATCGCCGGGGGGCGGAGGGTACTTGCCTTCGCGCTGGACAATGTCCGGTCGGTTGATTGAGGTGGTTTTCACCTGAATGAGAACCTGGTTCTCGGCCGGTGCGGGCTTCGCCGCTTCCCCCACTTTCAAGACCTCCAGACCGCCGAAACCATCGAGTAGAACCGCCTTCATAACTCCTCCTTGGATTGCCGAAAATTAAAAAAGTGCCGATATTATAGGAAATACCGGCCATGTTTCAACCTAAATCGCCTTTTGCCGGCGCAGGGAACACGGGGGCGATGGCAGCGACCGGATGCGTTATAATGCGGTGCTTGCAGCAATGGGAGAAAAAATTTGTAGAAATTAGTTTATTCTTAGTATATAAGGGACAAAAACTTAGGAAAAATAAATGAAGAAAATACTTATTGTCGATGATCAGCCAACCATTCGCCGCTTGGTGGAAATCAGCCTGCAAACGGTGGATCGGCTCATACTTGAAGCCGAAAGCGGCGAGGATGCCATCGAAGTCGCCCGTGCCGAAACCCCCGATCTGATCATCATGGATTTAATGATGCCCGGTGGCATGGATGGCTTTCAGGCGATCGAACGAATAAAGGAAAATCCGCAGACCAGTGACTGCCCGGTGTTGGTCCTCACCGCCAAGGATCAACGATTGGAACGTCTGCGCGCGTTTGAGGTGGGGGCCAACGATTACCTCGCCAAGCCTTTCAAGCTGGATGTGCTGCTGAAAAAAGTGGAAACCCTTCTCGATGGACACCATGAACTCGCCTAGCGGGACGCGACCTGCCGCTCTTTTTGCCCAATCTCCGCGCGCAGCATAAACCTACCCTGGTGAAAGCAGAGACGTCGGTTCAGGGCGCCGCGGGCAAAGTGGCGAACAGGCTGTCGGCGAGCCGGCTGGTGGCGGGCAAAAACTCAAAGATTCTCCCCTGGGAAGATTGCCGCATTCCCTCTCCCCGTCCGCTCCCCTGCCAAAAAATTTCCCCTTTCGCCCCAATCATGGCGGCGGTGGCATAGATGTCGAGGGGGGCGTTTGTGCGCTCGTCGTAAAGCCCGGAATCGAGAAAGTGATCGACGCGAATCTGCATCACGGCATCGCTACCGGGGGGGGCGGCTGGGGCTAGACGCGCCATGTCGGCGGCTGCGGGAACAATGGGCGGGCCGGCGAAATACGGACCGTTGCCGACGAAAGTGACTTGGTAGCCCTTCCGCTTCAGCGCCTCTGCGGCTTCCTGGCGGATTGACTCCGCCGCTTGCGCGCCAAAATAGCGATCGATCGCTTCATCGGCGAAAACGACCGGGGCCAGGGCCACCACCCCAAGGGAGCGGTCGGCGAACTGTGGGTCGAGAATCTGCGCCTGACGCGGCGCGGCGCAGCCGGCGAGCGCGACGAGCAGCAAGCCGACGAATAGCGGTCTTCCAAACATGGCGCCATCTCCTTTTTCGGTCATTATAGCACCAACACTTTTCTCGACCTGCGCCGGACGATGGGCTAACATAGTCGATATGCTTTTTCTGCTCCTTTACCTGCTCGTTCTGTTGTGCGCCACCGCCCTGAGCTTGCTCAATATTCGCCATCTGCGGCGTCACGGGGGCGAGGTGCCGCCCGCCTTCGCCGGGGCGATCGATGCCGGCACCCTGGCCCGGACCTCGGCCTACACCAGGGAAGTGAACCGCGCCGGTTTGGTCGAATCCCTGGTCGACAGCGCCTTGCTGCTGCTTTTTGTCTTCGGCGGCGTCCTTCCCTGGTACGATCGCTGGATCGCCGGGTTCACCGATTCCTTTGTCGGCGGCGGGCTCCTGTTTTTTCTCGGGCTGTTCCTGGCCAAAACTGCGATCGGCCTGCCGTTCACTCTCTTTCGCACTTTCCATATTGAAAACCGCTACGGGTTCAACACGACGACGCCGCGCCTGTGGCTGAGCGACACCCTCAAGTCGCTTCTGCTGTCGCTGCCGCTGCTCGGCATTCTCCTTGGCGCCGCCCTCTGGCTGGTGCAGGCGAGCCCTGGTTTCTGGTGGTTTTGGGTGTGGGCCTTTCTCGCCTTTTTCACCATTTTACTGATGTATATCTCCCCATATCTTATCGAGCCGCTTTTTTTCAAATTCGAGCCGCTGGAGAACGAGAGTCTGGAGGCGGCGGTAAAAACACTGACCGACAGGGCCGGCCTGGCGGTCAGCCGGGTCTTTCGAGTGGACGCCTCCCGCCGCAGCCGACACTCCAATGCCTACTTCAGCGGCCTCGGCCGGGTAAAAAGAATCGTTCTCTTCGATACCCTGCTCGAACAGATGGAAGAGCGCGAGATCCTCGCCGTTCTCGCCCACGAAGTCGGCCACTGGCGGCTGCGGCATATCCTCAAGCGACTGCTGGGGATGCAAGTTATCCTGCTTCTCGCCGCCTGGCTGGCAGCTTACCTGATCGGGCGGGGCGGACTGCCGCAACTGGTCGGCCTGGAAGCCGTCTCCTTCTCGGGACAGCTGGCAATACTCTCTTTTCTCGCCGGCCTCGTCGCATTTCCCCTGTCTCCCCTCGGCAGCGCCCTCTCCCGTCGCCACGAATGGCAAGCCGACCGCTTCGCCAGCGAATTGACCGGTCGGCCGCAGGATCTCGCCTCCGCCCTGGTCCGAATGGCGCGGGAAAACCTCGCCAACCTGCATCCGCATCCGCTGTACGCCTGGTTTCACTACTCCCATCCGCCACTGGTGGAGCGGGTGGAGAAACTGCGGATAGCGGCCCCCTCGGAATAATCCCGAAAACAGCGAAAAATCCTACATCTGGAAGCGGATCGGAACGAGGGCCTGGCTTTCGACCGGCAGCAGTCCAACAAGGGCGGGTTTGAAACGCCAGCGGCGAACCGCATCGCGAGCGCTTTGATCGAGGACTTCGTAGCCGGAGGATTTTTCGATCCGCACTGCGGCGACGATCCCGGTATTTTTCACCCGGACCCGCAGCAGGACATCTCCCTGCCAGCCGAACCGGCGGGCGATATGGGGGTAATCGGGGGGGGCATTCGAGTCGTACAGGGGAATGGCGGTGGCCGTCGCCGCCCCCGGGGCAAGCTTGCCGGTGGTGGAAGGCGCGGAAAATGCTTCGATTCCTGCCGGAATCCCGGTCGATGCCGCAGCCGGTGTTTTTTCCGCGCCGGTGGCCGGGGGTAAAACGCCCTGTGGGGAAGCGGACACTATTTGCGGATTTCCCTCTGGCGTTGGGGCGGGAAGAACCGCCGGCTTGGCGTCAACTTCGGTGCTTGCCGGCTTTTGCGGCTTAGAGGAGGTTCGGGACCGGCTGAATCCCGGAGGGGGTTTGCTGGGGGTGGGGAGCGCTTCCGTTTCGCCCCGGTGCGCCGGAGCGGAGAGAGAAACCCGGTCAACGATCAGCCGCTGGGGATCCGGGGCGCCCCCCGGGCCGGGCTCGGGCGCCAGAGCAAGGACGGCCAGGTGAAAGATGAAGGAAAGCAGGATCCAGAAGGGCAAAGCCTCCCGAAGAAACCTTCTATTGACTTGTCGACTTTCTGGCGGCATCTTGGTCGGCCTGTCTGGTCAATACGGCTACTGATTTTTCGACGATCTTTATAGAATTTGAACAAGCTGAGGTCAAGTTCTTCTTCCGGCCACGCACCTTGCTCGCAGCAAAACAGCAAAACAGCCGTTTTGTTTTTGCGAGTATTTCGGTAATATTCTCGATTGCAATCTGCTCTCGGAAGGTCCCACGCATGGATTGTTTTGGCATCGGCGCCAAAGCCTTCAGCTTTTTGCTCTTGATCGCACTGTTTGCAGGGTCTCCGGGGCGCGTCCGGGCCGGGCAAAATCCGGAAGCGCTACGGCAAAGTACCGATACCCGCTCCTCGTCGGCGAGTTCCGCGGCAGAGCAAGACAGTTCGAATGCCCCGGTTCTGCCCCGGGTGACCGTGGTTGGCGTCGCCATTCCCCCCGACCCCAGCCAGGTTTCTCTGGACCGGGAAGGCATCGAGAACCTCCCCGCCGGCGACGGCAGCCTGAATGAACTGCTTCGGGTCCTTCCCGGCATCCAGACTTCCGAAAATTATCGTTCCTCGCATACGGGCGGCGAGATTCTGCCGCCGTCGATTTCCATTTCCGGCGGCAAGGTCTACGAGAACAATTTTTTGATCGATGGTCTCGGCAACAACAGCCTGCTCGACCCGACCTTCGACACTGTCTCCCATGTCGATAATGTTCCCGGCCACCCGCAGGCATTCTTCCTCGACCCGGAGCTTCTGGACGGAGTGAGGGTTCACCGGAGCAATATCCCCGCCCGCTACGGCCGCTTCACCGGCGGGGTGGTCGACGCCCGAACCCGGGCGCCCGCCGCGGGGCTCGGGTTCAAGGCCGCTTACCACACCACGCGTTCCGAATGGACCTGGTTCCACATCGACGAAGCCGAGGAAGGCGAATTCAAGAATTCCCGCAGCGAAGAGAACCAGCCGCAATTTCGCAAGCATGACGGGCGGCTGACTCTCGACCTGCCGCTGAGCGACAATGCGACGCTGCTGGTGCATTATTCACTGTTGCACTCGAGAATTCCCCTTGATCTTCTTGGGGATACCGAGGTGGAGACGCGGACCACGGAAAATCTGTTTCTCAAGGCCCTGGTGAAACCGTCGGCCGCCACCGAGTGGTCAACGGATTTTCTCTGGGCGCCTTACGAGGGCGAGTACTTCCTCAAGGATGTGCGAGACAGTGATTTCACGATCGAGGGGGGCGGTTATTTTTTAACAACACGCCTGAACGCCAACCTTCCTGCGGGTCTCGTCGAGACGTCGGCGGGTTATCAGAAGAACTTCAACAGCCGCCGCGCCCCTGAAAATTACTATCTCTGGCGTCACTCCGCTTCGGCTGATTGGGGCCTGCTGGCGGGAGACAAAAAGTTCAGCAAGGAAGGAGCCTACGGGGACGTCGACAAGGAACAGGAGACCGTTTCTCTGGAAATCCATTTCACCAGCGCGCCTCTGCGCACCGGAGCCCTGTCGCACGTCCTGGCGGCCGGCGTGCAGTACGAGAGGGCCAAGGGAAGTTTCGACCGCACCGAAACCGCCAGCCGATACACCAATGCCAGCCTGAACGATCAGGTGGTCTGTGCGCCGGACGATGCCGCCTGCATTCCCGGCGAACAGTTCATGATCTATCAGACGGTATATGAAGCGGACGCGGCCGACGTTTCGGTGACGTTCACCGATCTTTACCTGGAAGACGCCATGGTTCTCGGCCGTTTCTCCCTCCGGCCGGGTGTGCGGGCCTCCCGCGACGATCTGCTGGAAAACACCGATTTCGCCCCGCGACTCGCCGCCGGGTTCGATCTTTTCGGCACCGGCGAAACGGTCCTGACTGCGGGAGCGAACCGCTATTATGGCAAGACCCTGCTGACCCATGCCCTGGCCGAAGAAAAAAAACCCTATACCGTCTGGACCCGGTCGGCAACCCTGGACGCCGACGGCATGCCGGGCCCCTGGATCGAAACGCCGCGAACGGTTATCGGCGCGACCCGAATGGCGGATCTCGACACCCCGTACGCCGATGAAGTCACCGCCGGTTTCAGTCAGGTTCTTCTCGGCGGCGAAATGAATTTTCTGTTCATCGATCGCCAGGGGCGCGATGAACTGACCATTCGCACTCTGGGCAAAGACGAGAGCGGCCATGTGTACACCGAATGGACCAACGAGGGGAAAAGCAGGCATCGGGAATACAGCCTTTCCTGGGAGCGGCCCTGGCGGCGACATTATCTGCTGCTCAACGCCACCTGGCAGGAGACGGAAACCAGTCATCTGGATTATCATGAAAAATTCGAGGGGGATGTTCTGGAGGACCCGGTGTGGTTCGCGGGGGATCTGCTGGAGCGCAGCGAACATCCCGCCCCGGATTACAATCGTGAATGGCAGGCGAACCTGGTCTACCGCGCGAGCTTGCCGTATGGGTTCTCCTTTACCAACGTCACCCGCTACCGCAGCGGCTACCAGGCGCTGACCAATTCCGGGGAGGATACTATCCTTGCCGACGGCCGGAAGATCGATATTTACGAGGAGGTGGATTATCCCGAATCCTGGATTTTCGACTGGAAGCTGGCCTGGCAGTCGGTGGTTGCTGGTTGGGGTAAGCTGATTCTGAGCCTGGATGCCAACAATGTTTTTAACAGAAAGGTGCAAACCGGCGTCGCCTCGACCCGCTACGAACTAGGGCGGCAATTCTGGCTTGGGGTGGAGGTTCGCTACTGAAGCGTTGCGTCGTGAGCGTTCAGGGTGGAAATATCACCGCCCCGGGCAGTTCGGCATGGCTGCCGTCGTTGAACGCCCAAGCCGAGTAGCTGCCCGGCTGCGGCTGGTGTGGTATGGAGGCGGTCAGGCGGGAGCCGCTTTCAACGACGATATCCGGCAAGTCCATCGGTTTGGGAAGACTTTTCAGCCCCTCATTGGTGGCGAAGAAGATCCGGTCGGCGACGAGAACCACCTGTTGCAAGATACCGGAGTTGCCGATTTTGGCGACGATCCGCAGTTTCTTCGGATCACTGAAATCGATGAAGTGCAATCCATGGCGAAAGTCTGCCACGCTGGCTATGTTCTTGCCGACCACGCCAACCGAAAAGGCAAAACCGGCATTCGGTAACTGCGCAGCGCCAATGAGTTTCGGTTGCCGCGGGTTTTCAATGCTGTAGACGAGAAGGCCGTTGCGTCCATCCGCCACCAGGACGGAATTCTCGCTGATCAGCGTCTTTTTCCCGGCGGAAAAACTCTGCAGGTGCCAGGGCAAAGTCGAAGTGCCGAGCCAGCGCGGCGCGTCCGGTTCCGCTACATCGACGACATGCAACCCCCCTTCGCCCAGCCCGATCACGAGCAACTCGCCCCTCTTCGCCATCGAACCGTAACGGCCGGACAAGGGAAGGCAGCCGGCAAATCGGGGCGCCTGCGGCGCGATGCAATCGTATCGGCAAAGCCCCGGTTCGCCAAACGTCCACAAGTCGGTTCCGGAAACAAGAAAGGAGCCGATCCTCCCGTCGCTGTCGATGCGCGAGAGGGTTTGCGGCGCGTGCGGATCGCCGACATCGACGATTTGCACGGAGCGCTTTCCCTTTTTATCGCCGGTTCCACGATAGTTCAGCACAAACAGAAGATTCTTCGAGACCTGGACCTCTTTGGCCTGGCCGTCGGTGGGAATGGTGAATGCGGTGGCAACGGGTTGCCTGTTCTGCTTGGCGAGAAAAAGCACCCCCCGATCCTCGGCGGCGAAAAAGGTGTACGCCCCGACCGAGGCGCCCTCGTTGCTTCCCCTCCCGTTATGGATCGGCTGGTATGCGGTGGATGGAGGGATTTGGAGATCGAGAACGTGCAGACCGTTGCGGCCGGCCGACACAAAGGCCCGCTTGCCGGACAGTGAAACCGACAGCGCTGCGCCGGGCAGTTGAAAGCTCCCCAGCAAACGGGGGGCGCCGGAGTCGGCAATATTCACCACCTGCAAACCGGAGGCATTATCGGCGACGTAGGCCAATTGCTCGTCCAAGGCAATCGCCATGGCCGGTCCGGGGGTGTCCACCGCGCCGAGAAAGTGGGGGGCGCGCGGGTTGCCCACATCGGCGATTATCAGCCCTGAAGCGCCGGTGGCGAGAAACACCGCGTCTCCGCGCACGACGATATCGAGGGCCGGCTCCGGCGTTTCCAACGCGCCGAGATGTCGCAAGTGCGGCGGATCGCCGACGGCAACGATCTGCAGCCCGCCATTGGCCGCAGCCAGGTAGGCGATGCCGTCCTCCACCGCCAGGGCGTGCGGGCGTCCGGGAATCTTCAGCGAGGCAAGCAATCGCGGGTGGGCGGGGTCGGCGATATCGACGACCTGCAGCCCCAGAGTGTTGGCGACATAGGCGCGATCCCCGGCAAGCACCACATCCAGGGCGGCCCCGCCGAGATCGACCGCGCCAAGCAGCCGCAAGTTCTCCGGATCGTCAACATTGACGATTTGCAACCCGCCTCCCCTGGCGGCGACGCAGGCGATTTCCCCCCGCACGGCGATATTCCAGGCTTGACCGGGCAACGGCAGGCTGCCGATCTGGCGGGGCCGCGCCGGATCGGACAAAGCAAAAACCTGCATGCCGCGATAGTTGTTCGCTAAATAGAGCAGATCGCCCTGCACCGTGGTGCTTTGGAGCCTGCCCCAGGTGGGGATGGATCGCACCAGCGCCCGCCGGTCGCCGAGGTCGGGGGTAAGGATAAGCCGGGTTAGGCGGTCGAAACCGGCGCCGGAGACAACCAGCCGCGAATGGCCTCCGGCTAGGTCGCGCTCGGTCGCGACGGCATGCAGAGAGAGTTTTGGGGAGACACTGCCCAGGGAGAAAAAAGAGGGAAGGGCAAATAACAAAAGAGCGGCGGCGCCGATGAAGATCGGCAGCAGAAGCCGTTTGCCGCCGCGCATCACCTGCCGCTCTCCCCGTTGCCGGCGGTATATCCGGCAGGATCGTCCGCTGCCGCCTCCCGACGGGGCAGCCATTTGTCGATCAACTCGACCAATTGCCGATGCTTGAACGGCTTGCAGAGAAAGTCATCCATGCCGGCGGCGCGGCAAGCCTCCATATCGGCGCGCAGAACATTGGCGGTCAGCGCCACCACGGGAGTGACGATCCCCTGCGCCCGCAGACGGCGGGTCGTTTCCAGGCCATCCATTCCCGGCATCCGCCAGTCCATCAGGAGTAGATCGTAGGTCTGTTCGGCCAATAGCGACAGCGCTTCTTCGCCACTGCCGGCGGTGGTCACCCGGCAACCGAAACTTTCGAGAATAGTGCGAACCAGCGCCTGGGTCGAAGGATTATCCTCCGTCAACAGGATATGACCGCGGGCGGCGGGCTTGGCATTGCGCAGCAAGGGCGCCGTCATGGTCGGCAGCGAAGGCGCGGCGGGTCGCAACAGGTCGGCCAGGAAGCGCGCCAGCCGGGACGGGCGCAGCGGCCGGGGCAGGATGTTCGCCGATATCGGATCGGCTGTTGCCAAGGGCCAGCCGGGACGGGTGACCAGAACCAGGCCGACCGCCGATTTTTTCAGGGCCAAGGCGAAAGCATCGGCGCCGGGCAGGGCGGGGTCGAGAAAAATCAGCGCATAAGGATCGCCATTTTCTCCGGCGCTTTGCAACTGGTTCCGGGCCTCGCCCACATCGGCGGCCGGTGTCGGGCGCAGACCAAAAGCTTCCAGATGCCGGGACAGGGCATCCCGGAGAACGGCATGCGGATCGGCGATGAGGGCCCGCCTGCCGGCGGGTGGGCGGATGGCGACCGCCGCCGGCTGCCGGGGTGGTTTCTTGAGCCGCAGGGTGAGCAAGAAGGTCGATCCCTGTTCGGGAACGCTTTGCACCCCGATTTCCCCACCCATCAGCTGCACCAGCTCCTTGACGATCGCCAGTCCAAGGCCCGTGCCGCCGTAGTGGCGCGAGGTTGAATTGTCGGCCTGGGAGAATGAATCGAAAATATGCGCCTGTGCTTCGGCGTCGATGCCGATGCCGGTGTCGTGCACCTCAAGGCCAAGCAGAAACGATCCGCTCCCGCTTTTGCCGGTGGCGGCCCGCAGCACGACTTCCCCCTGTTCGGTAAATTTAATGGCGTTGCTGACCAGATTGAGGACAATCTGCCGCAGCCGGCCCGGGTCGCCGATCACCGCCTTGGGTAGTTGCGGATCGAAATCGAGCACCAGTTCCAGGTTTTTGGCAAACGCCTTTTCCGTCAGCAGTTCGACGGCATCTTCCATGGTCTCCCAGAGATCGAACTCGACCTCTTCCAACTGCAGCTTGCCGACTTCTATTTTTGAGAAATCGAGAATATCGTTGAGAATGGACAGCAGTGCCTCGCCCGAACGATTGACCGTTTCCGCCATCCCCTGCTGCTGCGGGTTCAGTCCGGTCTTCAGCAACAGTTCGCTCATGCCGAGGATGCCGACCATCGGCGTGCGGATTTCGTGGCTCATGTTGGCGAGAAACAGGGATTTGGCCTGGCTTGCCGCTTCGGCCGCATCCCGCGCCCGGGCCAGGTCGTCGACCGCCTGGTTCAACTGGATATTGGTCAATTCCAGCCTGGCGGTCCGCTCCCCCACTTGTCCCTCCAGGACGTTGCGGTATTGCTCCAGCATCTGGTCGCGGGCCTGCAACTGTGTCAGCATGTCATTGAAGCGATCGATAAGAACGCCAATCTCATCCTCGGCTTCCTTGCGCGCCCGAATAGAAAAATCCTTCTTGCGGGACACCTCCTCCATGGTGCGCACCAGGTGCAGTAACGGTCGCGAAATAAACTTCTGCAGGTGCACCGAGAGGAAACTGGCGATGAGAAAGGCGAGGCCGAGCAGGACCAAGGCGCCCAGGGTGAAATTGAGCAACTGCGAATAGAGCAGACGCAGATCGGAGCGCAGGTAAATCGCGCCGATTCTTTCCTCTTCGTAGAAAACCGGCGTCACGATGTCCAGATGGCCGGTGCGAAAAATCCTCACCTCTTTACCGTCCAGCAGTAATTGCGGCAAGTCGCGGCCGATCTCCTGACTGTCTTCGCTCAGTTTGGCCAGGTCCTCGCCGGCGCGCAGGTAAAGCGCCACCGGCCTATCGGCTTTGAAGATCGTCGCCAGAACCACCGTCGGTTCGTTTTCCAGCGCCCTCAGCGATTGCTGCATGGTGGGAAGATCGTTGAAATAGATGGGCAGGCGGCTGCTGGCGGCGACGATTCCGGCCAGGGAGGACATCTGGTTGGCCAGGGTGCGGCGAAATTGGACAAATTCATAATAGACGAAGGGAATGGAGGCGAGCAGCAGGACAAAAATGGAGGTGACCATGATGATGATGGTCAGCTTGTGTTTTATGGGAAGATTCTTGAGATAATTCATGGGGTACGCCTGAAGGCGGATCTTCGGGAAACTGCACATCGTGCATTGCTGAAAATTAACAGAAATACGGTGTTTTGAACAGATTTAAAACTTTACCGGGTAATCAGGAGAAGAGCGTCAGCACGGCGACCGGGAAGTGGCGCAGGCATTCGCCGACAAGAATCCGTTCGCCCTTCCAGCTGCCGCCGGAAATGGTCTCGTGCCAGATGCCGGCGGTCGGCAGGTGCAGGGTGGTATCCTGCCAGAAATCGACGCCCAGGGGATAGGCGCCCGGCTCGACGGTGGTGCTGAGCAGGCGGGGAACGACGGTGACCGCCCATTGGCCGGCATGACTGCGGGCGAAAGCGAACAGATGGCGGGCGTGTTTGCCCTCGGCGCTCACCGGCTGATAAACGCCCTGCTGGAATATCTCCGCGTGCCGCCGGCGAAACGCAAGCGTCCTTTGAATAAGGAACAGCTTGAGGCGGCCGTCTTCGGGGTGGGCGAGCAATTCGCCAAGCAGGGCGGGAATTTCCTGTTCCTCCCGCTGCCGCAGCGCCTGCAGCAACTTTTGCCGTAGCGGATAATCGACGGGGCGCCGATTGTCCGGATCGACCAGGGAAAAGTCCCAGAGTTCGCAGCCCTGATAGAAGTCGGGCAGGCCGGGAGCGGTCATCTTCAGCAGCGTCTGACCGAGGGAATTGAGCAGGCCGTGGCTGGCGACGCGCCGCTGGAAGGGGAGGAAGCCGGCCAGAAACTCCCCGTCGTCCAGCACCTTTTCGATAAAGGCGAGGTAGGTGTCTTCGTACTCGTGATCGGGTTTGATCCAGGCGGTGTGTACTTTGGCTTCGCGCACCGCCTTGACGGCGTAGCTTTGGATGCGCTCCAGATATTCGCGCCGGTCGAAGTTGCCGAAAGGCCAGGTGCCGAGCAGCGTCTGATACAAGAAATATTCGTCGTTGGCCGAGGGCGCCTTGCGCCGGCCGACCCGCCCCTTGTGCCGTCGGTTGAGACGGCTCCAGGCGCGGACCTGCCGCGCCCACTCCTGCGGTATTTCCGAGAGGACCTGCAGGCGGGCGCGCACGTCCTCCCCCCGTTTGTGGTCGTGGGTGGCGGTGGCCGAAAGGGCGTGCGGCCATTCGGCTTGCCGGTGGCGAAAGTAGGCGTGCAGTTCGTCGGCGGTGAAGCCGAAGCGCTCGGGGGCGCCGCCGACATCGTTGAGGGAGACGAGCCGGTTGTACACGTACAGCAGGGTGTCCTCGAAACCCTTGGCCATCAGCGGACCGGTGAACTGCTGGAAGCGCATGACGAAATGCAGCCACTGCTCCTGCTCTTCCGCCGGCAGAAATTCGTCGATTTCCAGCAGCAGAAATTTCTCCAGATAGCGAAACTCATTGGTCAGCCCGGGGTTGCGCGCCAGGGCCGCCTGGATCGCCTGATGGATGTACTTCCGGTCGGCCTCGCGGCCGCCGTCCGGGTGCAGATAGCTGCGGTAGACGGGGAAGGCGGCCATGATTTCGATGAGCGAGCGGCGCAGGCTGTACATGGTGATATCGGAGCCGTAGCGATGGCGGCTGGCGATGTTTTTCAGCAGATGGGCGAGATTGTTGATGTCGCCTATCATGTGCCGCTCGACAATCAGCTTTTTCTTCTCGTAGACCAGTTCATCATAGTCCACGGCCTCGCCCGAGAAGGCGCTGTACAGGCGGGTAAAGGCTTTGGCGTTCTCCTTCCGACAAAAGAGCCCGGCCACCCGGTTCATGAATTCATAGCCGGTGGTTCCCTGTATCGGCCAGGGCGGCAGGGGTTCGCCGGCGGCGGTAATTTTTTCCACAACCAGGTAGACCTCGTCGCCGATCTGCTCGCGCAGCCGCTTCAGGTACTGCGCCGGGTCGCACAGGCCGTCGATATGGTCGATGCGCAATCCGGTGAAATGGCCGGCGGCGACCTGCTCGCTAATCAGCCGGTGGGTCTCGAGAAAAACCTCTTCACGTTCGGCTTGGACGGAAATCAGATCGTTAATGCTGAAAAAACGGCGATAATTGATCTCTTCGGCGGCCATTTTCCAGAAGGAGAGGCGAAAGTTCTGTTCGCCGAGCAACTGGTCGAGGGGGGTGAAGCTTTCCAGATCGCCATGCCGGCCGTTGTATTCCTTAAGCAGCGCATCGATTTCCCGCCGAATCTGGCGGTTTTTGCGGTAGAGATTCCAGAGGGTGTTCTTGATGAACTTGATCTGGTTGTAGCGGTCCCGATCCCCGGTTGCGGTGCGCAGGGTTTCCTGCACATAGAGGACCCCGAGCAGTTGAATGTAGTCGGCATCCTCCTCCCCCAGGCGGCTGCGCAGCGTTTCGACGCAAGGGGTGAGCAGGCGCTGGTACGACTCGATCTTCAGCGGGAAGTGCAGGTCGTAGTAATGGACCGAAAATCCTTCCTGATCATAGGTCAGATGCAGTTGCCCGGCTTCCAGCACCTCGCCGTAGAAGCTGCCGAGAAAGGGAGCGAGGACGCGGTTGTGCAGCACGTCGTAGAAGTGGTCCCAGTGAATGTCGAAAAACTGGCAATAGCGGGAGCTGGACCCGTTCTCCAGCACATCGAAGAGATAGGGATTGCCGCGGGCGAAGGCCATGTGGTTGGGAACGATATCCTGCAGCCAGCCCATCTTGCGCGCCCGCACCGCCGCCGCCAGGTCCCGGAATTCTTCCGCCGTGCCGAGTTCCGGGTTGAACGCATTCGGATCGAGCACGTCGTAGCCGTGGCTGCTGCCGGAGCGGGCGTGAAAAATGGGGGAGGCGTAAATATCGCTGATCCCCAGGTCGTCGAGGTAGGCGAGAATCGCCCGGGCTTTTGCGAAGCTGAAATCGGGGGTGAACTGCAGGCGATAGGTAGCGTTCGGCAGGCGCACTTAATCCACCTTGATCCGCAACTGGCGTCCCAATTCGAGAAAAGGTTCAAGCGCGGCATCGGAAAGCCGCGACAGCGATGGGCGAAACAGGGCGAAGAAGGTATTCTGCGGCTGCCACAGATGCACCTTGAGGGTGGCCTCGCGGCAGGCGTCGAGGAAATCGAGCAGGTAGCGCAGCCGCTCCAGATCGTCCGGATGGTCGGCCAGGGGGGCGAGAAATTCCTGGACGCGCCGGCCGGACAGTCTTCCCAGCCCGGTCTGGTCCACCTGGATGCCGAGTTTGCGGACGTCGACGGCGAGGCGGCGGATTTCCTTCGGGTCGGGCGATTCCTCCTCCAGCAGGCGCAGCAGTTGCGCGTTGAGGGCGATTTCCATCGGTCCGGCCAACTGCGGCGGCGCCGGCATTTCGATTTCCTTGAGAAACCGCACCAGGGCGAAATGGTGGGTGTAAATGGTGCGGAAGGAATTCTCGATTTCCGCCAGCGGCGCTTCCATCAGCTGCCGCAGAATTATGCGCTGTTCGTCTTTGAACAGATGCCAGAGGGTGTAGGTGTGGCTGCCGAAATGCTGATCCATCAGGCGAACGATTCCCGGGATGTCGCTGCGCTCCAGGGCCTCCCGCAGCTGCGTGCGCATCTCGGCGAAGGCGCTTTCGCCGCGGCACGCACGGACGCCGGCGTTGAGGTTCTGGGCGCCTAAGTGCAAGACGGCGTAGGAATAAACTCCTTCGCTCAGGGTGACGCTCGAACGGATGCGGCTGCGGCCCACCGCAAGTTGGATCAATCCGGCCCGCAAGCGCTCGTTCGTCGCGTCTTCGGCGCTATAGCAGTAAATCTCGCTGCGTTTTTCGCCGTTTTCGAACAGGGAGCTGATGGCGTGATGCGCGGCGACCCGATCGAGATCGATGCGCGCCGGCTTGACCGCCATCTCGTAAACCTGCCGCGCATTGCGCCATTTGGGCAGATTGCTCGGCGCTTTCTCCAGCCGGCGCAGGAACTCCGACTCCAGGTCGATGCCGGCGACGGTTTGCGCCAACTGCACCGCCCGGCCGGCATAAAGCAAAATCTGGGTCGATTCGATACCGGAGACCTCGTCGAAGAACCAGCCGCAGCTGGTATACATGAGCATCGCCTGCCGCTGCATCTCCAGAAGTTTCAACGCCTGCACGGTTTCTTCCGCGTTCGGTTCCCGGCCGCAATGGCGCCGCAAGAAGTCGCGGGTCGCCGAGCGGTTGAGAATCACCTCGATGTACTCGTCGCGGGCCTGCCAGGGGTCGCGCACCAGTTTCCCCAGTTCCCGCACGAAGAGCGGTTCCAACTGGTCGCGCAGCCAGTCCAGCGCCTCGCGCACCGGTCCCCGCCAGCGTTGATGCCAGTCCTCGCCGCCGATACGGCAGCCGCAGTCGGCGCGCCAGCGTTCGACCCCGTGGGCACAGCTCCAGCTGGTGTTCTCCTGAATCTGCACCTCCCAGACGGGGGGATGCTTCTTCAGGAATTCCCCGTAGACGGTCAGGCGGGCCAGCCCCCGCTCCTCGATGAAAGAGAGGCAGTACGCCAGGGCCATGTCGCCGAAACGGTGGTGATGGCCATAGGTTTCGCCGTCGGTGGCGATATGCACCAATTGCGGATTTTCATCGACGGAGAAGGTGCCGGTCAGTCGGTGGGCGAAGTCCTCGCCGCGTTTGAGCATGTCGGAAAAGGCGACTTCCTGCGCCACCGGCCCATCGTAAAAAAACAGGGCGATGCTGCGTCCGGAGGGAAGATGGCAGAGATAGGCGCGCTTCGGATCGATGCGGCCATCGTCGGCTTCCTCCCATTTCCCCTTGCCGCCCGGACGCACCCGGTGCGCCTGGTAGGGGGAAAGGATGGTGAACCGGATCCCCTGTTCGGCCATCAGGTCGAGGGACTCGAGATCGACAGCCGTCTCCGGCAGCCACATCCCCTCCGGGGCGCGGCCGAACCGGTGGCGAAAATCGTGAATCCCCCAGAGCACCTGCGTCCGTTTGTCGCGGCTGCTGGCCAGGGGCATGATCAGATGGTTGTAGCACTGGGCCATAGCCGCGCCGTGGCCGGAAAACTTCTCCCGGCTCTGACGATCCGAGTCGAGAATCGACCGATAGGCCTTGGGCGCGTGTTTTTCCATCCACGACAGCAGACTGGGGCCGAAATTAAAGCTGATGCGGCTGTAATTATTTAAGATATCGAGGATGCGCCCCTCGCTGTCCTGAATGCGGGCGGCGCCGTTGGGGGCGTAACATTCGGCGGTGATGCGCTCGTTCCAGTCATGGTAGGGAAAGGCCGAGTCTTGCAGCTCGACGTCCTCAAGCCAGGGATTTTCCCGCGGCGGCTGGTAAAAGTGGCCGTGAATGCAGATGTAGCGATCCATATTACTCCTGCTGGAAAAGGGCGCAGCCGAAGGCGGGGAACGGCAAGGAGTCGCCGTTTGCCGCCGCTGCCGGCACGGTGGCGCCGGGACCGTCCCAGGCCCCATCGGCCGAATCGAGAATTTTGCGCCAATTCCCGGCTGCGGGAAAGGATAAAGTTGCGGCGGCGGCGTTGAAACTCAGCAGCAGAAGCAGCTGCGACCCGTCATGCCAGCGGCGCAGCCAAACGGCCTTTTCCGCCTCCAGGGCGCCGGCGTCCCGCGCCGCGCCGGCGCCGAGGGCCGGGTGGTCGCGCCGCAGTTGCAGCAACGTCTTATACCACAGAAGCATGGCGCGATGCCGCCCTTTGTGCCGCGTCTCCCAGTTCAGTATCGAGCGCTGGAAGGTTTCCGGATCGTGCGGGTCGGGCGGTTCGCCGCGCCACTTGAAAGCGGCAAATTCTTCGATACGTCCCCGGTGCACCGCCGCGCGCAGGCCCTCGTCGAGAAAATCGGCGAAAAAAAGGAAAGGCGCCTCCTCGGCGTACTCCTCTCCCATAAAGAACAGCGGCAGGTAAGGGGACAAAATGACGGCGGCGGCAGCGGTTTTGGCGGCCTCGAAGCCGGCCAGGGTGAGCAGGCGCTGGCCAAACATGCGGTTGCCGATCTGGTCGTGGTTCTGTGCGCAGACGACGAATTGCCGCCCCGGACGGTCGGCGGCGCTGCTGCCGCGCCGGTGTCCGCGAAATTTCGAGTGCCGCCAGTCGTAAGCGTAGCCTTCCCGGTAGGCTTTGGCCAGATCGGAGGCTTGGCCGAAATCGACGTAGTAGCCGACGTCCTCAGCGGTGAACAGGGTGTGCAGGGAGTGATGAAAGTCGTCGTTCCAGTGGGCGTCGAGGCCGAAACCGCCGGCCTCGGGGGGACGGATGAGCCGTGCGTCGTTGTGGTCGTTTTCGGCCATCAGCAGACAGCGCCGTCCGGACTCGACCCGGTACGCGCGCACCTGTTCGGCCAGTTCCTGCAGAAACGGTTTGGCGGAGAAATCGTAAATGCGGTCGGTGGCGTCGAGGCGCAGGGCGTCGAAATGGTACTCGCGCAGCCAGAACAGGGCGTTTTCGATGAAATAGCGGCGCACCGCGTCGCTGCCGGCCGCGTCCATGTTCACCGCCTCCCCCCAGGGGGTGTGGTAGTTCGCCGTGAAGTAGGGGCCGAACTCGCGCAGGTAATTCCCCTCCGGCCCCAGGTGATTGTAGACCACATCGAGAATGGCCGCCAGGCCGTGACGGTGGCAGGCGTCGACCAGCCGCTTCAGTCCCTCCGGACCGCCGTAACTGTTCTGCACGGCGAAAGGATGCACGCCGTCGTAGCCCCAGCCGCGGGTGCCGGGGAATTGACTCACCGGCATGATTTCGATGGCGGTGATCCCCAGTTCCCGCAATTCCGCCAGGCGCGGGATGACCGCATCGAAGGTTCCTTGCGGGGTGAAGGCGCCGACGTGCAGTTCGTAGATGACGAACTCTTCCAGGGCCAGCCCCGGCCACTGCCCATCTTGCCAGGGAAAAGAGCGGTGATCGACCACCGCCGAGGGCTTATGCAGACCCTGCGGCTGAAAAAAGGAAGCCGGGTCGGGGCGCTCCCGCCCTTTGCTTTCCAGGCGATAGACATAGAGGGCGCCGGGGGGGACGTCGTCGGCCAGCAAGTGCCAGTAGCCGTCTTCCCGCCTCTCCATCGGCAACAGGCGCGCTGCGGGGGTGAGCAGATGCAGCTGCAGGCGCTCCTCCTGCGGCGCCCAGACGGTGAATCGACAGCGGTTGTCGCCAAGATAGTAAGCGCCGATGCGCATGTTGGTTTCCTTTGTTGTTCATCGGGGCAGGCCTTATGCCCGCCCTTGGGCGCCCCCAGGGGGGAGCGCCGGCGTCAGTCCCCGGCCAGCAGCTCCTCGATGCCCGCCAGCGGGATCGGCAGCCAGTCCGGGCGGTTGTTCAACTCATAGCCGAGTTCGTAAATTGCTTTCTCCAGCAGGAAAGCCCGCAGCATGGTGGCCAGATCGGTCGGATCGCCGGGGATTATGGGGGAGTCGCCCATCCGCTCCAGGTAGGCGCGCAAAAAGACGCCGCCGGCATGATTCTGCCAGCAGGTCAGCCACGGCTCCAGCAGCGGGGCGTCGCCGGGATGGCTTTCCAGATGTTGCCGCAGGGCGCTCTGGGCGGCGTAATGGAAAGAGCGCAGCATTCCCGCCACATCGCGCAGCGGCGAGCGTTTCAGGCGTCTTTCGCTCAGGGTGCGCGCCGGTTCCCCCTCGAAGTCGATGATGATGAAATCCTTGCCGGTGAACAGCACCTGCCCGAGGTGGTAGTCGCCGTGAATGCGGGTTTTCAACGCCTGCAGCTTCGGCCCCATGATCCGCGCCATCCGGGCCAGGACTTCCTTGTTCTGCGCCAGCAGGGCATCCACCTGGCGCCGCAGATCCGGGTCGAATCTCGGCCGCGCCTGCTCCAGTTGCATGAAGACGCGCCGGGCCAGGCTGCGCATCGACTGATAGACGGAGCGCTGATAAAGGGTGGAAAATGCGTCCGGACGCCAGACCGGATCGCGCACTTCCGACGCCAGGGCCAGATGCATTTCCGCAGTGCGCGCACCGAGAAGGGCCAGCATCTCGAAATGGAAATGACCAAGATGTTCCCCCAGCCCCGGCGCCAGTTCGCCGGGGTCCAGGTCCAGACAGCTGTGCCTCCGGTTAGACAGATCGGGCAGGTCGGGGCGACGGGTCAGCAGTCGTTCGACAAACTGACCCAGCACGTCCAGGGTGAAGCGCCAGGCGTCCCCCTGGTTGGGCACGTAGTTCTGCAGCAGCCCAAGAATAATCGGCGTGCCCCCGGCGCTGCGATATTCGATGGCGCCGGCGAAGGTGGGGACCTGGGGGAAGCGGGTCCCTTCGGTGAGAAAGCGGGTGATTTCCAGATCGGGATTGATCCCTTCCTCCACCCCCCGATAGAGCTTGAGGAAAAAACGGTCGCCGTAGACCACCGAGCTGTTGGTCTGCTCCGCCTTGACCACCTGGGTCGGTAGAATTTCGCCCACCCGTGGACGCTGATGGCGAAAGGCGCTGCCGGGAAAGGTGCGCATCTCCCCCTGCACGCCGCGCAGACGCCGCCGGGCGCCGATCAGTTTCAGCAGCGCCTCGTGGAATCCTTCGTCATAGACCGCATCGATCAGCATCCCCTCTTCATCGCCGATGGTCGCCGCCGCCACCAGCGCCTGCGGCGTCCGCTCCAGCAAGATGGCGCCGGCATCCGGCGGCAAAAAAGCCAACGGCACCGAGTAAATCTCCTTGTTTCCTTCTGTATAGAGCACTTGCAGCAGGACCAGCCGATACCCTTTGCCCCGCCCCGGAATGGCGATCGTATCGAGGATTTCGAGCTGCCGCATCTGCCGGGCTTTGCTGCGGAACCAGCGGGCGCGGCCGAGGTGCTGGGGGAAGATCTCATCAACCAGCCGTTCGCCGGTTCGGCCCGTGAACAGCTCTCCCCAATCCTTCCCCCTGCGCACCGTCAGCTTCGGCGGTTCCATCGCCGGCGCCAGATTCTCGCGCCGTTCGGGGCGGAGTTGGAACCAGAGATAGTCGTGGATGCCGAGGGTGAGCAGGTACGGCTCTTCGCGGACGACCGGATAACGGTTGCGGCTGAACACCTCCTCCGGCACCATGCCGGCGCAGCGCGACAGATCCAGATAGGTGATCTGCGCGTAGCGGGACAGGTTGACCACCACCAGCATCGTCTCGTCGCCGAGGCGTCGCAAGAACGCGAGGACCTTCGGATTGTCCGGATGCAGCATCTCCAGGGCGCCGCGGCCGAAGGCGGGAAAGCGCTTGCGCATGGCGATCACCCGGCGCATCCACCACAGCAGCGAGGAGGGATTGCGCTGCAGGTTCTCGACGTTGATCGCCGCGTAGTGATATTCCGGATCGCCGATCACCGGCAGGTAGAGCTTCTGCGGATTGGCCTTGCTGAAGCCGGCGTTGCGGTCGGGGCTCCACTGCATCGGCGTACGCACCCCGTCGCGGTCGCCCAGGTAGTAGTTGTCGCCCATGCCGATTTCGTCGCCGTAGTAGATGATCGGCGTCCCCGGCAGGGAAAAGAGCAGGATGTTCATCAGTTCGATGCGGCGCCGGTTGTTCAGCAGCAGCGGCGCCAGGCGGCGGCGGATGCCGAGATTGATGCGCGCCCGCGGATCGCTGGCATAGGCGCGGTACATGTAGTCGCGCTCCTCGTCGGTGACCATCTCCAGCGTCAGTTCGTCGTGGTTGCGCAGAAACATCGCCCACTGGCAGTTCTCCGGGATGGCCGGGGTCTGGTCGAGGATGTCCGTTACCGGGAAGCTGTCTTCCATCATCAGTCCCATGTACATGCGCGGCATAATGGGAAAATGGAAGGCCATGTGGCATTCATTGCCCGCACCGAAGTAGGCCACGGCGTCCTCCGGCCACTGGTTCGCCTCCGCCAGCAGCATGCGGTTCTTGAACTTGCGGTCGATATGGGCGCGCAGCTTCTGCAAAAACGCGTGCGTCTCCGGCAGGTTTTCGCAATTGGTCCCCTGCCGCTCATAGAGATAGGGGACGGCGTCGAGGCGCAGGCCGTCCACCCCCATGCCGAACCAGAAATCGAGGATGCGCAGCATCTCCTTCTGCACCTGGGGGTTGTCGAAATTGAGGTCCGGCTGGTGCGCATAGAAGCGGTGCCAGTAGTAGGCTTTGGCCACCGGATCCCACGACCAGTTGCTCGACTCAAAATCCTGAAAGATGATGCGCGCGTCCTGGTATTTTTCCGGCGTGTCGCTCCAGACGTAGAAGTTGCGGTTGGCCGAGCCGGGTTTGGCCCGCCGCGCCCGCTGAAACCACGGGTGCTGGTCGGAGGTGTGGTTGAGCACCAGTTCGGTGATCACCCGCAGACCGCGCCGGTGCGCGGCGGTGAGAAATTCACGAAATTCGCGCAGGGTGTTGTACTGCGGATGCACGCTGCGGTAATCGGCGATATCGTAGCCGTCGTCGCGCAGCGGCGAGGGGTAAAAGGGCAGCAGCCAGATGGCGGTAACCCCCAGCTCCTGCAGGTAGTCGAGCTTCTGAATCAGGCCGCGAAAATCGCCGATGCCGTTGCCGCTGGCATCGTAGAAAGCTTTGATATGCAGCTGGTAGACGACGGCGTCGCGGTACCAGAAAGGATCGTCGGTCAACGCAATGTCTTCACGGGGCATGGCCTGTCCTGTCCGATATGGGGGCGGGGTTTGCCCGCCCTGGACGGGGGGATCCCGCCCCGACCATCACATGAAATAATCAAAATCCTGTTCCCGCCGCAGGCGCGGGTAGAGGCGGAAGATGCGCGCCGGCATCTGCGGGTCGAGATCGACCTGGTTCCAGTCCCCGTGCCAGATGTTGCGCTCGCCGGTGAGCAGGTCGTGCGCCAGGTAGGGATGGCCGGCGACGATGCCGAGCTCTTCCAGCGGCACCCGGATCTTCCCTCCCTGCGGGTGAAAGGGATCGAAGCTGACGGTGACCAGCAGGATATTGCCGAAATCGTCGGTCGCCTTCAGGCAGGCCAGTATGCTGTCGTTTTCGCTCTGGCAGAAGCGGGCGTTCCAGGTCGTCTGCAAGGCCGGATTTTCCCGCCGGATTTGGTTGACGGCGGCGATCATGTCGCGCAGGTGCCGCGGATCGTTCCAATCCCAGCAGCGCACTTCGTATTTCTCCGAATCGAGGTATTCCTCCTTCCCCGGCACGGCCCGGTTGACGAACAGCTCGAAGGGCGGCCCGTAAATGCCGTAGCTGGCCGACAGGGTGGCGGCGAGGACGAAGCGGATGACGAAGGCCGGCCGACCGCCGTACTGCAGGAATTCCGGCAGGATATCCGGGGTGTTCGGCCAGAAGTTGGGGCGGAAGAATTCGCGCGCCGGCGGCCGGATCAGCTCCTTCAGGTACTGCTCCAGCTCAAAGCGGGTGTTGCGCCAGGAAAAATAGGTGTAGGACTGGTTGAAACCGGCCTTGGCCAGCCGGTACATCACCTTCGGCCGGGTGAAGGCCTCGGCGAGAAAGATAGCGTCGGGGTGGTCGCGGCGTATTTCGGCGATGGCCCACTCCCAGAAGCCGAAGGCCTTGGTGTGCGGATTGTCCACCCGGAAGATGCGGATGCCGCGCTCGAGCCAGAAGGCGAACACGTCGTGCAGTTCCCGCCAAAGCCCCTGCCAGTCCTCCGATTCGAAATCGAAGGGGACGATGTCCTCGTATTTCTTCGGCGGATTCTCCGCGTACTGCACCGTGCCATCCGGCCGCCAACGGAACCAGCGCGGCTGATGGCGCACGTACGGGTGGTCGGGGGAGGCCTGAAAGGCGATGTCCATGGCCACCTCGATGCCGTGTCCGGCGGCGGCGGCGATGAAATGTTCGAAGTCCTCCAGCGTCCCCAGATCGGGGTGCACCTCCTTGTGCCCGCCCTCTGGCGCGCCGATGGCCCAGGGGCTGCCCGGATCCTCCGGGCCGGCCTGGGTGTTGTTGTTCTTCCCCTTGCGATGGGTCAAGCCGATGGGGTGGATGGGGGGGAAGTAAACGACGTCGAAGCCCATGCGGGCGATTTCCGAGAGGAGTTTTTCGCAGTCGCCGAAGGTGCCGTGACCGCCCCCATCCGAGCAGGCGGAGCGGGGAAAGAGTTCGTACCAGGCGCTGAACAGCGCTTTTTTCCGGTCGACGCTGACCGCCCGTTCCCCTTGGAAATGGGTGGCCAGGGCCGGATCGTGATGGATCGCCATCAGCGCCGCCAGCTCGTCTTCGCAGGCCAGAGCGAGGGCCGCCGCTTCGTCCGGCGTATCGCGCAGGCGGTTGGCGTAGTCCTGCAAAATCGACGCATCGCCGTCGCGGGCGCGGGCGGCGGCGTTTTCCACCAGCTGCACGCCGATCAGGCGATCGACGGCCAAAAAGCGGCCGGCGCGAAATTTTTTCTCCAGATCCTTGCGCCAGGTGGTGAAGTGATCGACGCGGGCGGACAGGGTGTACAGATAAGTGCCGAGTTCCTCGACCAGGAAAACCGCTTCCCAGCGATCGTTGCTCAGAAAGCGCATCGGCACTTTGTGCCATTGCAATTCGCTCTGGTGCCGATAAAGCAGGAGCGCCGCCACCTCGTCGTGGCCATCGGTAAAGATGTCCGCCTGCACCGCCACCGTCTCGCCGATCACCCGCTTGCAGGGATAGCGGCCGCCATCCACCTCGGGCGTCACCCCTTCGATGACCACCCGCCGCCGGCCGTCTTCCGGAAAGGACAAGGCAGAGCGGGCGTCTGCATGATCGGAGTTGCCAGGCATTGAACGGCCTCCTTTTCATTGATTTTACTTGTTTATCGCTGAATTTTAGCAAAGAAAGGAGGGGAGGCAAGCCGGTCCGGCGGCTGCCGCTTGCCGCTCCCGGCCCGGGAAAACGTCCGCGCCGGGGCCGGAAAAAGTTGCCATTGGCCGAAATAGCGCTATATTGAACAATAATTATTTTTTTTAAATTAGAATATGCCGCGCCCAAATGGCCCAAGCCTGGGTGGAAAAGATCAACGAGAGGATGGCTCGGATGGAGGAAATCAGAATCGCCCTCGTCGGGATAGGCAACTGCGCCAGCTCCCTGCTGCAGGGGATCGCCTATTACCGCACCCGGCAGCCGGAATCCGCCGTCGGTCTGATGCACTGGGATTTGGGCGGTTATCGTCCCGGCGATATCCGGCTGGTCGCCGCCTTCGATGTCGACCGGCGCAAGGTCGGGCTTGACGCCAACGAGGCGATATTCCAGCCGCCGAACTGCACGGCGGTATTTTGCCCGGAGGTGGAGAAAAGCGGTGTCCGGGTGCGGATGGGCCGGCTTCTGGACGGATTTTCCGAACACATGCGCGACTACGACGAGGCGCACACCTTCGCCCCCGCCGACCTGCCGCAGCCGGGCAAGGAAGAGGTGGTCCAGGTGCTTCGCGAAGCGCGGACCGAAGTCGTCGTCCTCTACCTGCCGGTCGGCTCCGAGCGCGCCGTCCGTTTCTACGCCGAATGCGCGCTGGAAGCCGGCGCGGCCCTGGTCAACAGCATCCCGGTATTCATCGCCAGTGATCCCGCCTGGGAGCGGCGCTTCGCGGAAAAAAAGCTGCCGCTCATCGGCGACGACATCAAATCGCAGCTCGGCGCCACCATCGTTCACCGCACCCTCATCGACCTGTTGAGCAAGCGCGGGGTGAAAGTCGAGCGCACCTACCAGCTCAACACCGGCGGCAACACCGACTTTCTCAACATGCTCAACCGCAGCCGCTTGCAGTCGAAAAAACGCTCCAAGACCGAGGCGGTGCAGTCGGTGGCCGGGGTGCGCCTGCCGGTGGAGAAGATCCACGTCGGCCCGAGCGACTACGTCCCCTGGCAGCGCGACAATAAAATATGTTTCCTGCGCGTCGAGGGCAAGCTCTTCGGCGACATCCCCATGAACCTGGAGCTGCGCCTTTCCGTCGAGGACTCGCCCAACTCCGCCGGCGTCGTCATCGACGCCATCCGTTGCTGCAAACTGGCTCTGGAGCGGGGCGAGGGGGGCGTGCTGGAAGGGCCGGCGTCTTACTTTATGAAAAGTCCGCCGATACAGCATCCGGACGACCTGGCTTTCCGCCTCACCGAGAAATTCATTCAGAGGGAGGGGCGTTCCCTGCCAAAAATCGCCAGCTTGCGTTTGCAGGCGGTGGAGAGCGGGGGATAGGGCAGGGGAAAATTTCTAAGGTTTTCCCGCTAACGCGGACCGCTCAAGCGCCGGTGGGCGAGGGATCGCTCATATAGGCGACCTCCAGGGGCGTCATTTTGCGGCCGCAATGCAGGTAATCGGTTTTCGCAGCTTCTTCCTTGGTGATTCTGCACCTGCACACCTCGCACATGTATCCAGACTTTTTTTTCCCTGCCGATTTTTTTCCCGGATTGATGGATTTTCCGGTCATGGAAATCTCCTTTCCCCTGTCTTCGGTTTCAGGTAATTCCATTTTAAAACAGAATTCTCGGTCTGCAAGAAGGGGTTGCCGGCGCGAGCGAGGCTTGAGGCCAGCCGTTTCACAATGCTATTATTGCCCCCGGCAACCCTGCCCAAGGTGGAAAATCACGTACACGGAGGTATTCAGGATGAGAGAGAATCAGCAGACCGGTCTCGCGAATACGCGGCAAGAGCTGTTCAGCCGACTGGCGGAAACCGTTCGCCGGGAAAATGCGCAGGGAGAACTGCCGGATTTCATTGTTCCGCTATTGTTGAAGGTCGCCGAACAGCCGGAAGCTTTTGCCGGCCGCGAGGATCTGGTGGCGCTACTGCTGCAGCAGGTGGAGCAGTATGAGACGTGGTCGGAGATGTGCTGCGAGAAGATCGGCTTCGGTCTGGAGGACATTCACCGCACCCTGGACAAGCTGCGCGTTTCTTATTGAGCGCTCCCGCTGCGGTCAGAGCATGTCGAGGGGATCGACGTCGATGGCCAGGTTCACCCCCGCCGGCACTTTGCGCCGTTTTTCTTCGACGACCGTCAGCGCGCGCCGCAAAGGCGTTCGCTGCTCCGCCTTGAGCAGTAGCTGAAAACGAACCTTCCCCCGCAGGCGGGCCAGCGGGCAGGGCGCCGGCCCGAGGATTTCCACGCTCCCCGCCCGCTTTTGCAGCTCTCCCGCCAGATCGTTCGCCGCCCGTGCGACCTTTTCTCCATCCAGACCCGAAAATACCAGATTGACCAGGTGGCCGAAGGGCGGATAGCCCAGCTCCCGCCGAAAGACGATTTCCTGCTCGAAGAAGGCGGCGTAATCGTGCCGGGCGGCGCAGGCGATGGCGTAATGCTCCGGCGACCAGGTCTGGATCAAGACCCGCCCGGACTGCGCGCCCCGGCCGGCCCGGCCGGCGACTTGGGTGAGCAGGGCGAAGGTGCGCTCGGCGCTGCGGAAATCGGGGAAATTGAGGGTCTGATCGGCGTTGATCACCCCGACCAGGGTGACGCCGGGAAAATCGTGCCCTTTGGCCACCATCTGGGTGCCGAGAAGAATGTCGATGGCGCCCGTTTCCATGGCTTCGATCAGTTGCCGGTGCGCTCCTTTGCGCACGGTGGTCTCGCGGTCCATGCGGGCGAGGCGCGCCTCGGGAAACAGGGCCGCCAACTCCTCCTGCAGGCGCTCGGTTCCGGCGCCCTCGGGCAGCAGGTTGTCGCCCCGGCAACGAGGACAGGTTTCCGGCGGGGCGATGGCGTAGTCGCAGTAATTGCAGCGCAACTGACGCCGTCCCAGGTAATAGGTGAGGGTTATTTCGCAGTTGGGACAGCGGAAGGTCTGACCGCAGTCGGCGCACAGCAGAAAGGGGGCGAAACCGCGGCGGTTGAGCAGAAGCAACGATTGCCGGCCGGCGGCCAGATTGTCCCCCAAGGCGGCGGCAAGTGGCTCGCAGAGGGCGCCGCTGGGCCGGTGCTCGGCCAGGGGAATGATTTCCACCGCCGGCAGCGAGCGGGACAGAATGCGACCGGTGAGGGAGAGATACCCTGTCTGTCCCTGGCGGGCGCGGTGGAAGGTGGTCAGAGCGGGCGTTGCGCTGCCGAGAATCACCGTCGCCTCTTCCATCTGCCCACGCAGCAGGGCGAGGTCGCGGGCATGGTAGCGAAACCCCTCGGACTGCTTGTAGCTGCCCTCGTGCTCCTCGTCGATGACGATGATGCCGAGCCCGGTGACGGGTGCAAAGACCGCCGAGCGCACGCCGATAATGATTTCCGCTTCGCCGCGCACGATGGCCCGCCAGGTGTCGTACCGCTCTCCGTCCGACAGCCCGGAGTGCAGCACCGCCAAGCGGGCGGTGGCGGTGAAACGGGCGCGAAAACGGCCCACCAGTTGCGGCGTCAGGGCGATTTCGGGCACGAGCACCAGCGCCCGCCGCCCCCGGGCCAGGGCGGCGGCGATGCCGCGCAGGTAGACTTCGGTCTTGCCGCTGCCGGTGATCCCGTGCAGCAGCAGGGGGGCGAAGCCGCCGCCGTCCAGGGCGTTCTCGATCGCCACCAGGGCGGCGGCCTGTTCCTCCGTCGGTTGCACCGGCCGGTCTGCGCCATGCGGTTGATCGAAAAAAGGATCGCGGCGGCGCTCGACAATCGATTCGCCGAGAAACCCGAGCTCGACCAGGCGGCGCAGGGACGCGTGGGGGTTGGGAAACCGGGCGGAGAGAGTGGAAACCGGCGCCGGACCGTGCAGCCGCAGCCAGGCGAGAATTTCCCGCTGCCGCGCCCCGCCCGGTTCACCCGCCTGCGCGGTAGCGGCGTACAGGCCCTCGGTGCGAATGCCGATATCCTTGCCGCCGCCGGCCAGGCCGGCCGGCAAGGCGGTGCGGATCACCTCCCCGAGGGGATGCCGGTAATAGTCGGCGGCGCGGCGGAAAAAGGGGACCATGGTCGGGGAAAAAAGGGGATGGTCATCGAGAATTTCGGCGATGTCCTTCAACCCATCGGCGTCCCCCGCCGCCAGCGCCAGCAGGTAGCCGACCGCCTGTCTGCGGCCAAGGGGGACGCGCAGCCGCACGCCCACCTGTGCCTTTGCCGCTAGCGCTGGCGGCAGAGCATAGGAGAGGATTTTGTCCAGCGGGGCGGCTATTGCGACGGAGGCAACCAGGGATGGCAAACGAAACTCTCCTGCGCGGGGGGGCATGAGACGGACAGGCGGGATTATCGTCCAGGTGCAGCCGCAGGTCAAATAAAAGGGGCCGGCAACTGCCGACCCCCTGATCACCTTCGGAGAGCTTGTCGGGAATTACTGCTGAAGAATGAAGTCGCCGATTTTCTCACCGAACTGCCGGCAGGCCTGATTATCTTCCTCTGTCGGTTTGAACCGGAACAGCAGGCCGGGGACGGCTAACTTGTACTTGAGGCCGGACAGGCGCTCTTCCACCAGTTTGACCGCTTCGCCGCTCCAGCCGTAGGAGCCGAAGACGGCGCCGATCTTGCCCCGGGGCGTCACCGAAGAGAGCAGGGCGAGGTTTTGCCAAATCGGCGGCGGCGCATCCCGGTTGATCGTCGGCGTGGCCACGACCAGGGCATCGGTCTCTTCCAGCAAGTCGCGCAAGTCCTGCGGCGGCAGTTCGATGATGGCCCGTTCGGCTACTTCCAGCCCCCGGCTTTCCAGTCCCTGGCGGACAAAGGCCGCCATGTCCCTGGTATTGCCATGCGGGGAAAGGGTCAGCAGCAGCACCTTTTTGCCGTTGGAGGGCGGCTGTGACCAATTTTTATAGGCGTTGATCGCTGCCTTGGGGTGGTGGCGCAGCAGCGGTCCATGGGAAGGGCACACCATGTCGATGGGCAAATCCTTGATCTTGGCCACCGCCTCGCGCACCTTGTCCTTGAACGGACGCATGATGCTGTCGAAGTAAAAGGCGAATTCCTTCTGAAAATCCGACACCTCGTCGTTGTACAGGCCATCGTCGCAAAAATGCGCGCCGAAAGCATCGCAGGAAAAAAGAATGCGCTCCTCCGGCAGGTAGGAAAACATGGTGTCGGGCCAATGCAGGTTGGGCGCGAGAAAGAAACGCAAGGTTCTGCCGCCGAGATCGATTTCATCGCCGTCCGCGACGACCTGCGTTTTCAGCGGCAGATTGAAGATTTGCCACAGGAAATTGTGGCCGGGGCGGGTGCAGAGTATGATCGCCTCGGGAAACCGACGAAGAATGTCGCCGAGCGCGCCGGTGTGGTCCGGCTCGGTATGGTTCACCACGATATAATCGAGGCGCTGCACCCCGAGATCGTCGAGTTTGCCGAGCAAGTCGCCGGCGAAAGGCGCCTTGACCGTATCGATGAGGACGGTCTTCTCGGCGCCGCGAAGCAGAAACGAATTATAGGTCGTCCCATTGCGGGTGGGAAATAGTTCGTCGAAAATTTTCAGCTGTGGATGCTTTGAGCCGACATAATGCAAATTCGGACGAATTTCAACAACGCTGGCCATGACATCTCCTTCTATTTAAAAAGGGCGGACGAAATAAGATAAGCACCTAATAATACATCATCAATCCGGGTTGACAAGAATAAAGGCGGGAGAGCCATTATACGGCCGCCCGTGGCGGCGGCATCAATCCCGTGCCGTTGCCGGATACCCCAGATAGTTCAGCAACGCGACGAGTTCTGTCATCAACTGAGCGAATCCGTCACCGGCCAGACTCTGCGCCCCGTCGCAGAGCGCGCGGTCGGGATCGGGATGGACCTCAACCATGATGCCGTGCGCTCCGGCGACCAGAGCGGCCTTGGCCATAATCGGCACCAGCGGGCGCTTGCCGGTGGCATGACTCGGATCGACAATGATCGGCAGATGGCTCATCTCCCGCACCAGCGGAATGACCGAAAGATCGAGGGTGTTGCGCGTGGCGCGTTCGAAAGTGCGAATTCCGCGCTCGCACAGAATGACCTGGCCATTTCCTTCGGCGAGGATGTATTCGGCGGCGGCGAGGAACTCCTCAATGGTGGCGCTCATGCCGCGCTTGAGCAGAACCGGATGGTTGAGCTTTCCCACCTCTTTGAGCAGATCGAAATTCTGCATGTTGCGGGCGCCGATCTGGAGAACGTCGGCATAACGGCAGACCGCCTCCAATTGTTCGATGCGCATCACCTCGGTGATGACCGGCAGTCCCGCCGCATCGCCGGCCAGGCGCAGCAGCTTGAGGCCCTCCACCCCGAGGCCCTGAAAAGAATGCGGCCCGGTGCGCGGTTTGAAGGCCCCGCCGCGCAGGATCTGGCCGCCGGCGGCTTTGACCAGATGGGCCGAGGCGATGATCTGCGCCTCGTTTTCAATGGAGCAGGGACCGGCGATGACCACCGGCGGATGGCCGTCGCCGACCGGCACGCCGCCGGCGTCGACAACGGTCGCCGCCGGATGGAAGTCGCGGGAAACCAGTTTGTAGGGTTTGCTGACGTGAATCACTTCCCGCACTCCCGGGAGTTCGCGGATCGCGGCATCGTCGACGTATCCCTGATTGCCGAGGACGCCGATGGCGGTGCGTTCGCTCCCCGGAATCGGTTCCGCGCGCAGACCCATGGCCTCGATTCCCTCCTGCACGGCGCGGATCTGATCGCAGGTGGCCTGATGATGCATGACGATGAGCATGGATGACTCCTTGCGGCAAGGGCCCGACGGCGCCGGACAACCGCATCAGCTTAGCCGCGGTATGCGCGGAATTCAACTTTTTTCGCCGTCCGTCCGTCTAAAGCTTGCAAGCGGTGAAATTTCGTTTAATCTAATGAGCTATTGGCCTGGGTGCTGAGCGCCCCCGAACAGAAAGGATGGCACGAAATGATCATGCGCATGGTCGGAACGACAATGATGGCGATTTTTCTTCTTTCCCTCTCCACCGTTCCGGTGCTGGCGGCGGATGCCCGGGGCGACGAGTTGGTGAAATCCCTCGGCTGCAAGGGCTGCCATCAACTCGGCGGCAGCGGCGGCACCCTCGGGCCGGCGCTGGACACCATCGGCAAGCGAATGGAAAAAGAGCAGCTCCGCAAGCAGTTGCTTGACCCGAAGGCCCTCAATGCCAAATCGATGATGCCATCCTACCAGCGGCTATCGCCATCGGAACTGCAAGCATTGGTCGACTATCTGGATTCTCTGAAATAGACATTTTGCCGCTGTGGTCGCGGGGACGGCGGACGCCCCCGCGACCCGCGTTCGGCGGTTGAATGAAACACTTGCCTGTGGTAATTTACGGCTGTTTCCCTCCCCTTAAGTGATCTCGTATGACCCAGCGGATGATCGAAATTACCTCCCCGGTTTTCGTGCCCGAGGAAGCGCTGCAGACAGGCCTCGACCCGGTGCGGTTGTTTGGCGCCGACCGGCCGCTGGTGCTGGAAATCGGCTGCGGCCTCGGCGACTTTATCATTCAATTGGCGCAGCGGCGCCCCGACCGCAACTTTCTGGCCATCGACATCTATAACAAAGGCTGCCTCAAGACCTGCAAACGGGTGGAGGCGGCTGGTCTTCTCAATGTTCGCGTGTTGCGGCTTGAGGCCCGGTATCTGCTGGAACGCTACCTGGGGGCGCAGAGCCTGGCCGCCGTCTACATCAATTGCCCCGACCCCTGGCCGAAAAAGCGCCATCGCCGCCGCCGGCTGGTCAATGAAGAGTTCCTGGCCAATCTCATCTTTTATCTGCAACCGTCCGGCGATTTTTACTTCAGCAGCGATGTGCACGATTACGCCGCCGCGGTGGCGCAACTGCTGCCGAACATGGCCGGCTGGAAGAACGCCCTGACCGAACCCCTGGTGAACGAACTGCCGGATTATCCCCTCTCCAAATACATGGACCGGTTCCTTGCCCAGAACCTGCCCATTTACTTTGTGCATTACCGCAAAGCCGAGGATATGCAAATCGGGGAAGCGCCCGCCGCGCCCCTGCGCCCCGGTTTTCGCCTCGCCTGGAAAAGCGCCGCCAATGAATGATTATCTCACCGACCGCTTCCCCGGCATTGGCGGCAGCATCAAGGAAGTCCCCGAAGATTTCTTCGTTGAGGAAATCCCTCTCTACCTGCCGAGTGGTGAAGGGGAGCATCTTTACCTGACCGTTGAAAAACGTGGGGTCACCACCCTCGAACTGCTGCAGCAAATGGCCCGCGCCCTGGGGGTGCCGGAGCGGGAAATCGGCTATGCCGGGCTCAAGGATGCGCGCGCTGTCAGCCGGCAGACCATCTCCATCCCCGGCATTCGGCCCGAGCAACTGCAGGCGGTGGCCATCCCCGGCGTTCAACTGCTCGGCGCCGCATTCCACCGTAACAAATTGCGGACGGGGCACCTGGCGGGGAACCGGTTTCGCATTCGCATTCGGGGGGTGGCGGAGAATGCGCTGACGGCCGCCGAAGACATTTTGCATGTTTTGCAGAACGTGGGGGCGCCCAACTATTTCGGCGAGCAGCGTTATGGCGCTCTTGCCAATTCGCATTATATCGGGCGGGCTTTGCTGCGCGGCGATTTCTCCGAGGCGATCCGGCAGATCGTCGGCGACCCGGCGAAAATCGTCAACGAGCGCTGGCGCGAAGGGGCCGAACGTTTTCGTGCCGGGGACCTGGCCGGCGCACTCGAAGTTATGCCCGGCCGCTGCCGCGACGAACGCCGCCTCATCCAGGCGCTGGCCGGCGGCCGGTCGCCGCAAGAAGCGGTTCTGGCGCATCCGCGCAAGCTGTTGCGTCTTTATCTTTCCGCCTATCAATCCAGTCTCTTTGACCGCCTTGTCCGCATGCGTCTGGCAACGCTGGATATTCTCTGGCCCGGGGATCTGGCTTTCAAGCACGAAAACGGCGCCTGTTTTTACGTTGAGGATGCCGCCGCCGAGCAAGCGCGGGCGGAGCGTCTGGAGATCAGTCCGTCCGGACCGCTCTTTGGCTTCAAGGTGCATCTGGCCAGGGGGGCCGCCGGCGTCCTGGAAGAAAGCCTGCTCAGCAAGGAAGGGGTGCGCCGTGAGGATTTCCGCCTTGCCGGAGGCCTCGCCATGGAAGGAGAGCGGCGTCCCCTGCGGGTGCCGCTGCGGGAAGGGTCGGCCTGCTGCGAAGGCGCCGACCTGCTTGTATCTTTTGCTTTGCCGCGAGGCAGTTATGCCACCAGCGTCCTGCGTGAGATCATGAAGCCGGCAACGGCCGAAGCCCCGCAGCCGCTATGAGGCAGAGGAGTCGCCATGGAAGGCAATAGCGATCCCGTCGGTGGGGATTACCGGGTCAATTTCTTCTTCCCCCGTCCCGGCTATCTGCGCCGACGCGTTACCTACACCTGGGTTCTGCTGATCAGCTGGGCTTTTTTCACCCTCGGCTTCCCCCTGCTGCTCAAATTTCTCCAGGTGAACTCCGCCGGGGAAAGTGGTTTGACGGACCTGGTTGTTTTCGGGTTTCCCTTCCATTACTGGTTCGCCGGACAATTTCTTATCGTCTGGTTCATCTTCTTGTGCATCCTTTTTAATGTCTTTCTCGATCAACTGACCAAGGCGTATCGGAAACGCAAGTAGGAGATATCATGGACGACGGCTTCAAAGGTGTTCCGCTTCTCCTGCTGCTGCTTGTTCTCGGCGCCTTCATTCTCATCGGGTTGACCAGTCGCTCGCGCGGTACGGAATATTATCTCGGCACCGGCCGGACCATCGGGCGGCTGGGAATCGGCGCCGCCATCGCCTCCAACTGGATGAGCGCGGCTTCGTTTCTGGGGATAGCCGGCGTTTTCTACCTCAAGGGTTATTTCGCCTTTGCTTATGTGATCGGCTGGACCGGCGGTTATGTCCTGCTGCTCATCCTGATGGCGACCCAGATTCGCCGGTTCGGCAAATACAGCGCCCAGGATTTCGTCGAGGCGCGATACGACTCATCCGCCGCCCGCTTCCTGTCGGCGGGAGTGACGATTCTCATTTCCCTGGTTTACTGCGTCGCCCAATTCAAAGGCATCGGCCTCGTTTTCGCCTGGATGTTCGGCATCGAATACCTCCCGGCCCTGGTGGTCGGCGCTGTCATCGCCATATCCTATCTGGTGCTGGCCGGCTCCCTGGGCGCGGCGCGCAACCAGCAGCTCCATTACACCGTGCTGATCCTGTCCTTCCTGATTCCCCTCATGGTGATTGCCAAAAAGCTGGGCTACTCGTGGGTCGCCCCCCTGTTTAGCTACGGCGAGGCGCTGCAGGATCTGGTTCGGGAAAGTCGCGGTTTTGCCTCGCCCTGGGCTTTCGGTTCCAGCTACGAATGGATCGCCCTCTGTTTCACCCTGATGGTGGGGACCGCCGGGTTGCCGCACGTTCTTTCTCGCTTCTATACGGTCCCCAACGCACGGGACGCCCGCTGGAGCGTCATATGGGGGATCTTCTTCATCGGCCTGCTTTACTGGAGCGCGCCGGCCTACGCCACCTTCGCTAAGGTCTGGGAGCTGCGCGGCGGTCAGGCGCTTGAACCGCAGGCGGCGCGGGCGATTGCCGATCTGATCGTACTCAAGGCCGGAGAATGGGCCGGAATTCCCGGGTGGCTGGTCGGGACAATTGCCGTCGGCGCCATCATTGCCGCCTTCTCGACGGTAACCGGTCTGCTGCTCACCGGCGCCGGCGCCTTCTCTCACGACATCTACTATCGGCTGATCAATCCACGGTCCAATGAAAGGCAGCGGGTCGCCGTGGCGAAGGGCGCCACTCTGGTGCTGGCGCTGATTGTCCTGCTGGCGTCTCTTTATCCGCTGGGACTGATCGCCGAGATCACCGCCGTCGCCTTCGCGCTCGCCGGCAATACCCTGTTCCCGGTTTTTCTTCTCGGCATCTGGTGGGATCGCACCAACAAATACGGGGCGATTGCCGGCATGCTCACCGGTCTCGTCATCACTGTTTCCGCACTTCTGCTGGGGCCGGTGGTTCCATGGATAAACCAGCTTTTTCCGGCGACCGCCTCGGCCTTTCTCGGTGCGCCCATTGTCGTGCTGGTAATGATTGGCGTTTCCCTGTCAACTCCCGCTCCACCCGAACGGATCCGCCGGTTTCTTGCCGAAGAGGTGCACGCCCCGTGAGGCAGCGGGTTGGCGATGGGAAGAATGTTGTGTCCGGCGCTCTCATCAACGGTGCGCCATCCGTCCGCTCCAGCCGGGGAGAAGAGATCCGATGAAGCTGGTCCTGTCGGCCGGCAGTCTTTATACCCTGCCCATGGTGAAGATCTTCGAGATCGCCAGGGATGTCGGGTTCGACGGTCTGGAAGTCATTATCAATTATGATTTCCAGTACCAGGACAATGTCGCCTATTTGCGCGACTTGCAGCAGATCCTGCCGATCAATTCCCTGCATGCCCCGTTTTTTGAGCTGGATGGTTGGGGAAACAAGATCGACCAACTCTTTCACACCACCGAACTGGCGCTGGCCGCCGGCATCCCCCTGATCAACTTTCATCCGCCGGCCTGGATAGCTCTGGAGCTGCGCTTTTGGCGCTGGCTGAACCGGATGCAGGATTTCCAGGCCGAAGTCGGCCGCAATCAGGTGATCATTACCATGGAGAACATGCCATCCACCGGGCCTTTCAGCTGCAATCCGTATTTTCTTGCGCAGACCGGAAAGATGATCCGATTCATGGAGGAAAGAAACTTGTTTCTGACCTTCGACACCGCCCACATGGGCTCATCCCGCGCCAACTTTCTGCACGATTTCCATCTGTTTTACAATGCCGGCAGGATGCGCAACATCCATTTTTCCGATTATGGCTACGGGCGCGAACATCTTCTGCCCGGGCGCGGCGTCTTGCCCCTCACCCGTTTTCTCAATCACCTGCGGGAGACCGGCTATAACGAAACGGTCACCCTGGAACTGTCGCCGCATGAGTTTCCCCAAGAGGAAGAGCTGATCCGGGAAGGCATAAAAGAGGTTTTCGATTATCTGTGCCTGGAGACCGGCCGGCCCGCAGCCACGCCGATGGCGGATGGTTTGCGCGCGTCGATGCCTGTGGGAGGAAAGAGAGGGGCGGGGGTTCAGCGGACGATATAGACGGAGCAGCGGGCGTGCAGGGCGACCTTGGTCGAAACGCTGCCAAGAAAAGTTCTCCTTACGCGCCCGGCCCCCGAGGAGCCGATGACGATGACCTCGATTTCCTCCTGCTCGGAGAAGGCCAGGATCTCTTCCGCGGCGTCACCGTAAACGACGGCATTTTCCAACTGCACGCCGGCCTCTTTGGCGGCTTTGTCGACCACATAGAAAATGCGTTGCCGTTTTTCCTCCCAGTCGGGGCGCTCGGTTACTGGTGGGGAAGGAAAAAAATCGGTGAAGGATGGGGTGCGCATGCTGGGCAGCACCAAAATGGCATAAACCGTGCTTTTGATTCGACTGCTGGTGGCAGCTGCCAGACGAACCGCTTCTTCGGCGGCTTTGTCGGACTGCGGCGAACCATCGATGGCCACCAGGATTTTTTTACTCAGGTTCAGCATTTGATGCATTCTCCTGTTCGAAGCGTGACAACTCTAATGGAAGCGCACATCGCTGTCAACCGTTCGCGTCCAGCCCCTGGGCGGGCCGGATTTAAGAGGGAGACCGGCCGGTTTAGGTTGACTTTTGTAGAACAGAATTTTATATTTCACCTGCCTCCGGTCCAGAGAAAAACGCGACGGATAAGTTCCACAACGGGACTTGACTTATTTTTTTAAATTAATAAGATGCCCGTTTCAGCTCAATCAATTTGCAGAGGAAATAATTCACCATGGCCAAAAAAGAGAAGGCTGAATATATCATTCAGGCGGTCTCCCATGCTCTTGACCTGCTCGAACAGTTTCACGGGGACGTCGATGAAATGGGCGTCACGGAGCTGAGTAAGCGGCTCAAGCTGCACAAGAACAATGTCTTCCGCCTGCTGGCCACTCTGGAGTCGCGCGGCTATATCGAGCAGAACAAAGCCACCGAAAACTATCGCCTCGGTCTCAAGTCCCTGGAACTCGGACAAACATTCATCAAGCAGATGGGCCTGCTGCGACAGGCCAAGCCGATATTGGAGCGTTTGGTCGGGCACTGCAAAGAAACCTCCTATGTGGCCATATTTAAAGAGGGTTTTGTCGTTTACCTCGATGTCGTGGAGACTGATCTGACCGTGCGGGTGGTGTCCCGTGTCGGCTCCCGTCTGCCCGCCTATTGCACCGCCGCCGGCAAAATACATCTTGCCTTCATGTCCGATGAGGAAGTCGATGCCATACTGCCCAGCGGAGAGCTAAAGGCGTATACCCCGAATACCATTTCCGACCGGGAAGTCCTGCGCCAGGAATTGCGCCAAATCGCCGAGCAGGGATTCTCCATCGACAACGAAGAACTCGACCCCGGGGTCCGCTGCGTTGCCGGCCCCATTCGCGATTACACCCGCCGCATTGTCGGCGCCGTAAGCGTCTCCGGTCCTTCCATGCGTTTTTCCGACGAGCGCATTGAAAAAGAATTGATTCCTCTGGTCATACAGGCGGCGGAAGATCTTTCCACTCGTCTCGGATTTCATAAATAAGTAAAGTAAGCAAAGCAAGTAAAACAAAAGCCATCCCCGGCGGGGGATGGCTTTTGCTCTGTCTCTCCCCCTGTTTCTCCCCCCCTTTTGAATCTCTCTGCTCGCCCTGCGGGAATTTTGCTCAGTTTTTAGTCAGTTTCTCGTAGAGCTCGCGGACCCGGGCGGCGGCAATTTCCGGCGCCCCTGAGTTGTCGATGACGAAGTCGGCTCGGGCGATCTTTTCCGCCTGCGGCATTTGCGCGGCGATCCTGGCGCGGGCCTCGGCTTCGCTCAAGCCGTCCCGAGCTGTCAGTCGCTGCATCTGCCGCTCTTCGGTCACCGTTACGACCAGGACGGCATCGACCCGTTTTTCCGCCCCAGCTTCATACAGAAGCGGCGCCTCGTAAATGACCAGGGGCGTGCATCTGTTGAGGGACTGCAGGCGCTCTTCGGCCGAAGCGGCGATTGCCGGGTGGATGATTTGGTTTAAATCGAAGCGCGCCCGATCCTCGGCAAAAACCAGGTCGGCCAGGGCTTTGCGGTCGAGAGTGCCATCGGCGGCGATAACGCGTCGGCCGAAGCGCTCGGTCAGTTGCGCCAGAACCGGCGATCCGGGGGCCACGACTTCACGCGCCAGGGAATCGGCGCTGACGACAGCTGCCCCGAGCCGCCGGAAAAACTCACAGATTGTGCTCTTACCGGCGGCGATATTGCCGGTGATCCCGAGAATCAAAGCGCATTTCCTTAAGAACAGAGGCGTCCGGATTTGGTGCGACCGGCCACCGAGAATGCCATGAATCGCTCCGGCAGGCAATCCTATCTTGTCCGCCCGCTTTTCCTCCCCGGGAAAAGCACAGATGCGCAAAAGCCATTTACTTCCCCCGCGCGAGAGGTTATTTTATCAGGATGAAAATCGAGTCTTCACCACTTGGGGAAAACAGCCAACTGCCCAAACGACAGCAGCATATGGAGGAAGCTCTTCAGCGGCTGGCCCGGTTGTTGAAGACTATCCGCTATTATCCTCCGCGGCATCCGGCGCTGGCGGCGGCCGCCGAATCCGCCAAACACGGATTTGAGCCACTGTTTGCGGCGGGCGAAGATCGGCTGTTGCTTGCGGTTCGCAAGGATTTTTTCCTGCTGGATGAGCAGCCCTTCGGACAAGGCAATCTCCTGCTGAAGAAGTTGGCCAATCACCTGTTTGCGCGGCGCGTGCAGACCTTGCTCTTTTTGCCGGATTTGACCGGCGCCGATTTGCGCTCTTTTGGTCGCTGCCTCGCGCTCGATGTGCAGACCATCCACGGCCAAGGGGGGGTGCCGGGAGTCCTCAGCGAAGCCAAAGTTTCCACCCTTTGGGTGAATGAAACCGACTTGTCTCTGATCTACAAGCGCAAAGAGGAAATCGAGGCGCAAAAGCTGGCATCGGCTGGCGACGAGAGCCGGATCGAGGAAGAACTCGATCAATTGCTCAAAAACAATCGCCAGGAGGGGGAAAAGGAAGAAGAGCGGAGTCTGGAAGTCCTGCTGCAGGAATTGCGGGAAGTCGCCGGCGATGCGCAATGCCGCGCCATCCTGCAGGAAATCGCCCCCCTGTTCCGCCTCGCCCAGGCGGAACAGGATCGCTATCTCGTTCTTGAGGCGCTTACCCAGTTGCATCGGGACAGCGTGGCGAGCGGGCATTCGCCACTTCGGCGGGGTCTGTCCAGCCAATTGCTTGAACAGCTTATCTCCGAAGATGTGCTGGGGGGACTCACCGATTTTCTCTGCACCCGCGGCATCGCAGAGGAAACGCGCGAGCAGATTTTCTCCTTGCTGATCTTGTTCCCGGAAAAAGTTGTTTCGCGCCTGATGGACCGTTTGGCGCGCGAGAACGATCTTCCGGCTCGCCGCCTGATCATCGAGGCGCTCACCCGACAGGGTCCGGCGGCAGCGCCGATGCTCACCGGATACCTTGCCGACTCGCGCTGGTTCGTCGTGCGAAATGCGGTAGCCGTTCTCGGGGAGATTCGGGAACCGCAGAGCGCTTCTCTTCTGCTGCCCCTGCTGAGCCATAAGGACGTACGGGTTGCCCGGGAAACCGTGCGCGCCCTGACCAAAATCGGCGGGGCGCGCGCCCTGGGGGTTCTGTTATCCCTGATCGAGGGAGAGGATTCGACCCTGGCGCGGCAGGCGCTGCTTTCTCTTGGCGCGATGAAGACCGCGTCGGCGGTGCCGGTGATCGTGAAATTGATCAATCGCTCCGATCCCATGGGAAAGCGCACCGAAATTAAAAAGGAGGCGATCAAAGCCTTGGGGGAAATCGGCGCGGCGGAGGCGGTCCCGAGCTTGATCGCCATTCTCCGGCGCCAACGTTTTTGGCGGCGAGCCGATTTCAATGAACTGCGCGCCGCCGCCGCGACCGCTCTTGGCGAGATCAGAGACGCATCCGCGCAGCCCGCCCTGGAAGAAGCGAGCGAAGCGCGTTCGGATATCGTGGCCCGGGCAGCCAACCAGTCCCTGAAGCAACTCAAAAAGTTGGACGAGCATGGATCAGGAACAAATTAAACAAGTTACCCAAAGTTTTGCCGGCGCCTTCAAGGGCTTGCGCCTGTATCCGCTGCAGCATCCGGCCATCGAACGGCAGATACGAAGCCTGCACACCGGGCTTCTCGCTCTGGCCGAAGAGACGGGAGAGGTCCGGATGGGGTTGCTTGAGGGGACCCTTTATCTGCAGGATCACCTCTTTGCCCAAAGCACGCCGGCCGCCGATGAGATAAGCCGACTGCTGCGCGAATTCGAACTGGAAGGTTTTCACTTTCGGAAAGATGTCAGCACCCAGGAACTGCAGCACTTGTTCAGTTCATTGGTGGAGGGCGGCGCTCGTGGCGCAGCGTTCAAGGAGCGACTGCAAGGTCACGGGGTGCAGAATATTCTGCCTATCACCGAAACGGCGCCGGAGGAAAAAACCGAGGCGGAAGAAGGGGAGGGCAACCCGCGAAAGGTTTATGGCCGGGCTCTGGAGGTCATGCAGAATGTTTTCGAGGATGTGCGTCTGGGGCGGATCCCCTCCTCCACCGACGCCATCCAGGTGGTGAAGAGCATGGCCCAGCTCACCCTCACCGAACCGCATGCTCTGTTTGCCCTTTCCATGCTGAAGGATTACGACAATTACACCTTCACCCACTCGGTGAACGTCGGTGTTATCGCCCTGGCGGTGGGGCGGGCCTGCGGTCTGTCGGAGGAGCGGCTGCGGATTCTCGGCCTCGGAAGCATTCTGCACGACCTCGGGAAATTGAAAATCGACAAGCAGATCATCAACAAGCCGGGAAGGTTAACCGAAGAGGAATTTGCGGAGATCAGGCAGCATCCGCAAGGGGGAGCGGATATGGTCAGGCAAATGGAGGGAACCACCCCCGAGGTCATCGACATCGTCCTGGGACACCACATACGTTATGACCGTCAGGGTTATCCGGCCGCAGCCCAGGAGCGGGCGTTTTCTCCCCTGACCTCTATGGCGGCCATTGCCGATACCTACGACGCGATGACCACCCTGCGTTCCTATCAGCGTCCGATGACGCCCCGCCGGGCCATGGAAAAATTACGGGGGCTCGCCGGGGCTTTCCTGCACCCCGAATTTGTTGAGGCGTTTATCGAGTCCCTGGGGCCTTATCCGGTCGGCAGTCTGGTCAGGCTGGAAACCAACGAGATCGGTCTGGTGACCTGGGTGGATACGAAAGATCCCGCCCGCGTGCGACTAAAGGTCCTTTTCGGCGCCGATGGCAACCTTCTCCCGCAACCGGGGCGAGTGGAGATCGATGGCAATCAGCCGCCGCGCATCGTTGCCGAGGTCGACCCCAGCGTCAAAGGAATAGAGGTTGCCGATTTTTTCGATTGATGGCTGAATCAGACTCAGGCGTCGAACTCTTCTTTCCCCCCGTTGTCCGCCGCTTCTTCTTCCAAAGCTTCCACTTCCACGGTTTCACCAGGGGCTTCCAGGCTGAGCCGGCCGAGAGCGCCGCCGCGAAAATCGCGAAGCAGCAGATCGGCGGCCCGGTGCGGATCAACTTCGCCACCGCTGACCAGACACCCGCGGCGGCGGCCGATCTCTTCCAGAATTGCCGTCGCCGTTTCCGGCATGTTGTCCAATTTGTAACGATCGACAAGGAACAACGGGTATTTTTCTAGCAGAAAACCGATGGCAAACAAAGCGACCGCTATCGTGTCCTTTGCCCCATCGCCGATGGCGCCGCTGGCGGCCAGGCGGTTGGTTGTCGTCGGATCGTGCAGATCGGGCCAGAGCAGACCTGGGGTGTCGAAAAGGAGAATGCCGTTGCGCAGGTCTATTTGCTGCTGACAGGTGGTGATGGCCGGTTTGTCGCCGACCCTGGCCATGCGTTTGCCCGCCAGGGTGTTGATCAGTGTCGATTTGCCGACATTGGGGATGCCGACAATCAAGGCGCGCAGCGGCTTGCCCGGCTTCCCTCGATGCGGCGCCAAGCGACGGCAGAGTTTGGGGATCAACCCGGCTTCGCCTCTTTCTTTGGCGTTGAGGGATAGCGCGAGCACCCCCGCTTGTTGCTCATACCAGGCAATCCATTCCGCAGTGACCGCCGGGTCGGCAAGATCGCTTTTGTTGAGCACCTTCACGCATGGAATCCCCTTGCGCAATTGCTGCAATAAAGGGTTGGCGCTGGAGGCGGGGAGGCGGGCATCGACGATCTCTATGATGACATTGAACCCTTGAATGCTCTTGGCGATCTCCCGCCGCGCCTTCGCCATGTGTCCCGGATACCATTCAATGGCCATTGCTTTGCTTCCTTCGAGAATATTTTTTGCCCGCCTTTTTACCATATCCGCCGGCGGGAAAGTTTATTATTGCGCACGAGAGGGGAAAAGGTAAGGTCTTTTCAGCGCACCCCGCGGCGGCGATCGGCTCTTTCGCCGTGTTCACTGGTATTTTTTACGGCAAAGGAGAGACCATGGATTTTTCACTGCTCTGGATTCGCGTTCTGCGCGCGGTCAAGCTCGATCCGAACCTGTATGAAGAAGTCGAGGCGGATCGCACCGCCCTCGGCCAGGCCAGCATTGTGGTCATTTTGGCCAGTCTGGCCGCCGGCATCGGTGGAATCGGCGCGGCCGGCATCGGCGGATTGTTCATCCTCACCGTCGCCGCCTTGATCAGCTGGTATGTCTGGGCGCTTTTGACCTATCTCATCGGCGCCAAGCTGCTGCCGGAGCCGCAGACGAGCGCCGATATCGGCCAAATGCTGCGCGCCATCGGTTTTGCCAGCGCCCCCGGCATGATACGGGTGCTGGGCATCATTCCCGGCCTGGCGGCCGTCGTCGGCGTCATCGCCGCTGTCTGGATGCTGGTGGCGATGGTTATCGCCGTGCGCCAGGCCCTCGATTACACGAGCACCTGGCGCGCGGTTGGGGTTTGCCTGCTCGGCTGGATCGTTCAGGTTGTCATCTTCGGGCTGGTATTCGCGGTGGTCGGTCCACGAAGCGCGCTGTAGAAAGAGAGACTCCGCCGCCGGCTTGACGCCCGGCCTGCCGCAGGAGGACAATGTCGCCAGGCGTTTTGCCTGGTCCGCCCACAGGTGAAAAAATCGGTTCACTCGATATTGCAACAGCAACAGCTGGGACCTTCGCCGTTCCGGCTTTTCTCGTTTCCGGGGGCAGCAGCCGGGCCTTTGCCGCCGGTGTAAATAGTGATGCAACGGATGGAAACACTCGATCGCCAAAATAAATTGAAGGTGCACCCTCCGGGTGGCCTGCGGGAAATGCTGACTATCGCTTTGCCGATGGTGGTTTCGCACGGCTGCGAGACGGTGCTGGTCTTCACCGACCGCCTGTTCCTGTCGCGCCTCGGGTCGGCGCCGATGAGCGCTGCTATGAGCGGCGGCTTGACCAGCTTTATGATGATGACGTTTTTTCTCGGCCTGCTCGGCTATGCGACCGCTCTGACCGCACAATATCTCGGCGCCGGGCGCAAGGAGCACTGCGCTCGGGTGGTGACCCAGGCGCTGCTCATTGCCGTCCTCGCCTTCCCCCTTATTTTAGCGGCTCGACCGTTGGCGCACGGCTTGTTCGATGCGATGGGAATTGCCGCAGAGCAGCTGGTCCCGCAAAAGATCTATTTCGACATCCTCCTCGGCGGCGCCATTGTCGTCTTGCTGCGCACCTGCTTCAGCAGCTTTTTCTCCGGGGTCGGTTACACCCGGGTCGTCATGCTTGCCGCCCTGACGGCGATGCTGGTCAATATTCCCGCCAATTACATCCTGATTTTCGGCAAATTCGGCCTGCCCGCTCTGGGCATCCGCGGCGCGGCCTACGGCACCATTTTCAGCAGCCTCTGCGGCCTGCTGGTCCTCATCGCGGTTTATTTCGGCAGGAGCATCCGCCGGGAATACGGCGTCGTCGCGGCCCTGCGCTTCGACGGGTCGGTCATGCGCAAGCTGCTGCGTTTCGGCTCTCCAGCCGGGGTGGAAATGTTTCTCAACCTGCTCGCCTTCACCGCTGTCATCCTCATTTTTCATGCCCACGGCCTGGCCACGGCGACGGCGGTCACCATTGTTTTCAACTGGGACATGGTCTCCTTCGTTCCCCTTCTCGGGCTCCAGATCGGCGTCATCAGCCTGGTCGGTCGCTACATGGGCGCCGGACGGCCGGATATCGCCGAGCGCGCCGCTTTCTCCGGCCTGAAGATGGGCTGGGCGTACTCCTCCGTCATCCTTCTTCTTTTCGTCCTGCTGCCGCAGCAACTGGTCGCGCTCTTTCAGCCGGCGACGCCCGACCCGGTGTTCATCGAGGCCGCGCCCCTTGCCGTCGGCATGCTGCGTTTGGCGGCGTTATACGTTCTCGCCGACGCGGTCGTCGTGGTCTTCAGCGGCGCCTTGCGCGGGGCGGGAGATACCTTCTGGGCCATGTGCGTCTCCGTCGGCATGCATTGGCTGCTCGTGCCGGTGCTTGTGCTGCTGTTGAATGTCCTCGATCTGTCGCCACGCACCGCCTGGTCGGCGCTCATCCTGTTCTTTCTGGCCTTCAGCGGAGTGTTTTATCGACGTTTTCGCGGCGGGAAGTGGAAAACCTTGGACGTGATCCGGGAGGGTGGCACAGTGGAGGCCGGCGGGCGGCCCGTCTGTCCGATGTGAAAAAAATGGGTCGATCAGTGACCCAAATCCAGGCGGTGCGCCAGCAGCTCGGGAAGACCGATGCGCAGGATGTCCCGCATTGTTTTTTCGATGGGGTAGGAGACGCGGTGGAAGTGGACAGTATCGTCGGCTTGGTCCCACAGCGCGAAGGCGGCGCGCGGGTCGCCATCGCGGGGCTGGCCGACCGAGCCGGGATTCAGCAGCAGGTTTTCCCCCGGTTGAAAAAGCCGGACGGCGGCCGGGAGGTGCTTAACGTACTCCCCGGTCGCGGTGGTCATGTAAATAAACTGAATGTGGTTGTGGCCGTGGAAGGCGACCGACCAGCCCCGCTCCTTGATCAGGGCGAGGTTCGACCTGAAAGTCATTTCATAGACATAGCCATAGAAGCGGTGCGGATCCTGGGGGGCGCCGTGCACCATCATCCACCGCTCGTGGAGGTGCTCCAACGGGAGCGTCGCCAGCCATTTGCGTTCGGTTTCATTTAGAATCCCCCGGGTCCATTCGGCGGCGGCCCGCGCCTGGCGGTTCATGCCGTCCTCCGGCAGGCCGCTGCCGATGACCTGGTCATGATTGCCGCGCAAAAAAGTGGCGTTCGGCAGATTGGCCACGATTTCCAGGCACTGCCGAGGATGAGGTCCGTAGCCGACGACGTCGCCGAGAAACAGGTAGCTGTCGGCCCCCAGCCGGCGAATTTGCCCGAGCACCGCCTCCAGGGCCGGAAGATTGCTGTGAATGTCCGAGATGATGGCCACCTTGCGCGGCCTTGGAGGTGCGCAGCCGCACCCCCGCCAGCCCTCGCGCAAACCTTCGATCAGCGCCAGGCGGCCGTCGGTGAAGAGGCTGGTCAGCGGATAGTCGCACAAAGCGTCGATCAACGTCTTGCGGTCGCCGGCGGTGGTGAGCAGGGGCAGCAGGGTTGCGCCGAGCCGGTTCCCGAACAGCCGCCAGTCGGCCGTCGTTGCTTCCGGCTCCTGCGGCAGCCGATGCGCGATCGCCTCGCCCACATCGCGCACTTCGCCGGGCTGGTAGGTTTCCTCGTCGATGTAAAACAGTTTCTCCCCCGGCACTTCATAGCCGAAGTTCGAGGGATTGATGTCGAGCAGGATGCGGTGGGCGAGAATCATCCGCAGCGCGAGATGCAGCATCGCGCACCAGCCAGCGACCTTCTCATCCCAGAGGTGCAGTTCCCGCAGGATGGTCAATCGCGGGGTGGCGCTGCAGAGCCACCACGCCCCTTCGGTGCGCACCAGGAAGCAGGTCTTGCGCGGGTGCCAAACCTGCAGCCGCGCCGCCAGCGCCATCCCGTTCTCCGCCGCGGCGACCGCCTCCGCCTCCGAGGCGAAGAGTAGATCGGCGTGCGACTTGAGCACCCAGCCACCACTGAGGACCAGGCGCAGATTGCTCTTTGCCGAGCCCTCCCGGGCTCCGGCCACTCCGGTTTTATGCCGCCATTGCTCCTGCCGATCCTCGACCAGCAGCTCCAGCAATTGCGCATGACAAAGACCCCCGCCGGTGTCTTGAACAATCAGGTCGGCGGGGGTCTGGGGAATCGGGAAATAACTCTCGGTCATTATTACATGGCTTCTTTAACGGCGGTCACCCCCATGCGGAAAGCCGACCACCCCATCCCCAGGTTGGTGGTTTTCTTGGTGATCATCACCAGCAGCGCGTCGGTGCCCGGGAGAATCTTCATGAAGTGATAAGTTCCCATGGTCGTAATCTGTATCTCTTCAAAGGAATAGACCGGCTGCGTGCCACGCTGTTTGGCGATCAGCTGCTCGACGCGGCTGATGGTTTTGCCGCGAAACATGTCGACGGCGGCCGCCGCAACGGCATCGAGATAAGCCTGCGTGAAATAGGGGATGGTATTGTGCACCCCCAGCAACATGCCGGTATTGAGATCGACCACCCCGCAAGCCAATCCATCCTGAACGTCATCGATAATCGCCTTGCACGCCGCTGTCAGATTTGCCATCTTCCTTCTCCTTCATATGAGTGAATACAGCCGCGAAGCCGTAGCGGGCCTCGCGGTCAGCCAATGAACCGCATAGGCAGGTAAGCGCGTGTCATCCCCTCCCGAAACGGGGCGAGTTACAGCTACAGCAGGGTGCGGATGTCCTCAGTCAGATGTTTCACCTCGGTCAGCACCGTGCCGAGCAGGGAAGCTTTGTCGGACAGCGCCACCAGCGCAAAGGAATCGTCCAGAATGGAAAACATGATGAACCCGTGCTCGCATTCGATCAAGGCGTTGCGGAAGTCGCCGTGCTGCAACTCCTCGGAAGCCGCTTTGCTCGCCTCGAAAATGGAAACGCCGACGGAAACGACCTGCTCCGCGCGAACTTCTCCGGCCATGGCAAACGCGAGGATGATGCCGTCTCGGTCGACCACCGCCAAGCCATCGAAACAGCTCGAAGTGGTCAGGGTGTGATTCAAAAGATCGTTCACTTGTGTAACCGCCATGTTTGTCATTATCCCAGTATTAAGTTTTGTGCGAAAGTCGAAAAAGAAACCACCAAACAACTAATTAAAGCACGATACATCAGGCGGAAGTTAGGGTCAAGTCCGCCTGGGTGGATTATTTCTTTCCAGCTGCTAGACTGATGGACTGGAAATTTCACCCGCCGGGAAAAAGGACCCATGGACGATCTTCTCGCCGCCCGCGCCCTGATGGGCGTCTCCCTCGGATTTCATATCCTCTACGCGACCATCGGCGTTGGGCTTCCTTTTCTGCTCATGCTGGCGGAGGGTCTTTCCTTCTGGAAGAAGGAGGAACTGTACCACGAAATGGCGCGCAGGTGGATCCGGCCGGCGGGGGTGTTGTTCGCCATCGGCGCCGTCTCCGGCACCATCCTCTCCTTCGAACTGGGTTTTCTCTGGCCGAAGTTCATGGAATTCAGCGGCCCGCTGATTGGGCTCCCCTTCTGGATGGAGGGGTACGCCTTCTTCACCGAAGCGATTTTTCTCGCCCTCTACATCTACGGCGAAAAACGGCTGTCGCGCCGGGCGCTCTTTCTTTGCACCATACCGCTGACCGTGGCGGCGGCGCTGTCGGCGGTCTTTGTCATCAGCGCCAATTCGTGGATGAACACCCCCGACGGGTTCATTCTGGAGGCGGGGCGCATGGTGGATATCAATCCCCTCGCCGCCATGGCCAACCCCGCCTGGGCGCATCAGGCGGTGCACGGCACGATAGCCGCGTATGTGGCCACCGGTTTCGCCATGGCCGGCATCTACGCCCTGGCGCTGCTGCGGCGGGGCTGGACGCCCTACTTTCGCAAGGCGCTCGTCCTGTCACTGGCGGTGGGAACGGTTGCGCTGCCCTTCATGCTCGTCTCCGGCGACTGGGCGGCGTCTTTTCTGGCGCGGCACGAGCCGGCCAAGCTGGCGGCGGCGGAGGCGCACTTCGAGACCAGGGCCAACGCGCCGCTGATCCTCGGCGGCTGGGCCGACCTGGAATCCGGCGAAATATCCCACGCCATCGAGATTCCGCACCTCTTGAGCATTCTCGCCTTCAAAGATCCCGACGCGGTGGTGATCGGGCTGAACGAATTCCCGCCGGACGCGCGCCCCAACCCCAACCTGGTGCATCCCTTCTTCGATCTGATGGTCGGCTCTTTCATCATCATGGCCCTCGCCGCCGCCTGGTTCTGGCTGTGCTACTGGCGGCAAAAGACCTTCCCCGCCAGCCGCAAGATCCTCATCGCCCTGGTCTTTGCCGCTCCCTTCGGCATGATCGCTCTGGAGAGCGGCTGGTTGGTGACGGAATTCGGCCGCCAGCCGTGGATCGTCATGGACGTGATGCGGGTCTCCGCCGGGGTGACGCCAAACGAGGGAATCGGCGCGGTGTTTCTGGTGTTTCTCGTCGTCTATGTGCTGCTGACCCTCGGCTTGATAAAGATGCTGCTGCGCCGCCCCCCCGGCGGCGGGGCGGACGCCTCCCAGGAGAATCGCCGTGTGGACGCCTGAGGTCATCGCCGCCGGCATCCTGCTCCTCGGCCTGATCATGTACGCCGTCTTCGGCGGCGCCGACTTTGGCGGCGGCGTCTGGACGGCGCTGGCCAGCGGTCCGCGCAAGCGCGCGCAGCGCGAGGGGCTGTTCCACGCCATCGGACCGGTCTGGGAGACCAACCACGTCTGGCTCATCTTCGTCGTGGTCGTTCTGTTCATGGTTTTCCCGTCGGCATTTTCCGCCCTGTTCATCGCCCTGCTCGCGCCGCTGGTGATCGCCCTGGTCGGCATCAACTTTCGCGGCGCCGCCTTCGCCTTCCGCCATTTCGGCAAGGAGACCGGCCGGGGGGTTCCCTTCATCGCCCGCTCCTTCGAGATATCGAGCATCCTCACCCCCTTCTTCATGGGGATGGCGGTTACTGCGGCGGCGGCAGGGACGATCCGTCTCGACGACGGCGAAGTGACCTCCGGCCTCTGGGTCTGGATCACCCCTTTCACCCTCGGCGGCGGCGTCATCGGCCTGGCGATTTGCGCCTACCTGACGCCGATCTTCATGACGGTGCGCACCCGGGGGGAACTGCGGGAGGATTTTCGCCGGCGGGGGATGGCGGCCGGGTTGCTGCTCGGCGTGCTGACCGCCCTCGAGGTTCCGCTGGCCCTGTGGGACGCCCCCCTTTTCGCGCAGCGGCTGTTCACGCCCCGGGCGCTGGCCGGCATCGCTCTCGCCGTTCTTTTCGGTATCACCACCGAGGCCCTGCTCTGGCGGCGCTGGTTCCGCACTGCCCAGGTCGCCGCCGCCGGCACGGTCGCCCTGACCGTTGCCGGTTTCGCCGCCGCCCTCTACCCCGACATGATCATCGGCGAACTCACCGTCGCCGAATCGGCGGCGCCGGCGGCCACCCTCTACGTCTTCTTCGCCGTCCTCCCCTTCGGCGTCCTCATCCTCGCCCCTGCGTTGCTCTTTCTCTACTGGACCTTTCGCGGCGGCGCGAATCCGCAGGCGCCACCGGAGGACTATCGGATCTGAGCGCGCCGGTCCGGTTGGCATGCCGACAAGCCATTATCGGCATGCACCCGTTGCTGGGAATTGGGCTCAGGTAGCTGCTCCGATGTATAGTTTTCCGGCTTTTGGTCAGCTGTCCGGGCGGCAGCAGGCGTGACAGAGCCGATTGCAGCGCGTCGCCACCTGCCCCAAAATCTTTGGCGGGTTGCTGAAAAACACGTTTAATTAGGTGAAAAGGCCGTTTCCATGCTATGATTACGCTTGTAATCACATGAAATTACAGGAAAATATTATGCGCGGAGAGAACGCACCATCCCAGGCCATGTTCTGCCATGTCTCCCCCGAAGGGCTTGCCCCCAAGAATCATCCGTTGCGCCCGATCAAGACCATGACCGACGCTGCCCTGAAGAAACTCTCTCCCCAGTTCGACGTCACGTACTTCCCCGCCGGCCGCCCCTCCATCCCTTCGAAGAAGCTGCTCCGGGCCTCGCTTCTTCAGGCTTTCTCTACCGTTCGCAGCGAGCGGCAATTGGTCCATCCTCGGCACCGGCGGCCAGGGGGTGGACAGAGGTTGAACGATGTCTAAAACGAAAAAAATGGGGCTGCTCATTGCCGTCCTCGTCGTTGGCGTCGGCGGCGCCCTTTTCTTCTGGCAATCGATGCGGGAAAAAGGTCTGCCAGAGGGATTCGCCAGCAGCAATGGCCGCCTCGAGGCGGTGGAAATCGACATCGCTGCCAAAATTGCCGGTCGGGTCAAGGCAATCCTGGTGAACGAAGGCGAATTCGTCACCGCCGGGCAAGTCCTGGCAGAAATGGATACTGCCGCCCTTGAGGCCCAGAAGAGGGAAGCGGAAGCCTTGCTGCGCCAGGCGCAGAACGCCATTGAGGCCGCTCGCAGTCATGTGGCCCAACGGCAAAGCGAGAAAGCGGCTGCGCAGGCCACGGTGGTTCAGCGACAGGCGGAGGTCGGGGCGGCGAAAAGGCGTCTGGAGCGCTCGGAGGCATTGCTTTCCGACCAGGCGGTTGCCGCCCAGCAGGTGGACGATGATCGTGCCATGTTTCTGAGCACGCAGGCGATTCTCCATGCGGCCGAGGCCCAGGTGAAAGTGGCCGATGCGGCCATCGCCACAGCTCGGTCGCAGGTGATCAGCGCCGAATCGAATGTCGAGGCGGCGCGGGCGACCATAGAGCGGATCGGGGCGGACATCGACGACAGCGTGTTGAAGGCGCCGCGCGACGGCCGTGTCCAGTATCGAGTGGCTCAGCCCGGTGAGGTCCTCGCCGCCGGGGGCAACGTGCTGAACATGATCGACTTGGCCGATGCCCACATGACGTTCTTTCTTCCCACGGCCGAGGCGGGTCGAGTCGCCATCGGCTCCGAGGTGCGGCTGGTCTTCGATGCCGCCCCGGAGTATGTGGTGCCGGCCCAGGTTTCTTTTGTCGCCGCTGTCGCCCAGTTCACGCCGAAAACCGTCGAAACCGCCAGCGAGCGGCAGAAGCTCATGTTCCGGATCAAGGCCAAAATTCCCGAGGCCCTGCTCAGAAAGTACATTGCCGACGTCAAGACCGGCCTGCCTGGGATGGCCTACGTGCGACTCGATCCGCAGGCCTCCTGGCCGGCCGAATTGCAGGCCAACCTCTTGCCATGAGCGAAAGTTCGCCTACCACACCAGACTGCAATCCGGCGGCGCCGGTTGCCCGCCTGCAGGGCGTCAGGCTCCGCTATGGCAAAAGCCTGGCCCTTGATGGCGTTGACCTGGACATCCCTGCGGGGCGCATGGTCGGCATCATCGGACCGGACGGCGTCGGCAAGTCAAGCCTGATGGCTCTGCTGGCCGGGGCCAGGGCGATCCAGATGGGACGCGTGGAAGCCCTCGGGGGCGATATGGGGAGTGCGAGCCACCGCAGTCTGGTCTGCCCCAGCATCGCCTACATGCCCCAGGGACTGGGAAAGAATCTCTACCCCACCCTGTCGGTTGAGGAGAACCTGCAATTCTTTGGTCGCCTTTTCGGCCATAGCCCCACCGAGCGGCGCCGGCGCATCGATCACCTCACCATCAGCACCGGTCTCCATCCGTTCCGCTCCCGTCCGGCCGGGAAACTCTCGGGCGGCATGAAGCAGAAGTTGGGGCTGTGCTGCGCGCTGATCCACGACCCGGACCTCCTCATCCTCGACGAGCCGACAACGGGGGTCGATCCCCTGGCGCGCAGCCAGTTCTGGGATCTGATTGGCGGCATCCGCCAGCAACGGCCAACGGTGAGCATCATCGTGTCTACCGCCTACATGGACGAGGCGCAGCGTTTCGATTGGCTGGTGGCGATGGATGCCGGCCGAGTGCTCGCCACCGGGACCCCGCGCGAACTGCTCGCACGCACCGGCGCCGAAGCGCTGGAAGCGGCTTTTATCGCCCTGCTGCCGGAAGAGCGACGTCGCGGACACCAGCCGGTCAGGATTCCCCCTCTGGCCATCGGCGCCGAGAGCGAGATCTCCATCGAAGCGCGCGATCTGACGATGCGCTTCGGCGATTTTACGGCGGTCGACCACGTCGGTTTCTGCATCCGGCGGGGGGAGATCTTCGGCTTTCTCGGCTCCAATGGCTGCGGCAAGACGACCACGATGAAGATGTTGACCGGGCTGTTGCCGGCCAGCGAGGGGCAGGCCTGGCTCTTCGGGCACAAGGTCGACCCCCGCGACATCGCAACCCGGCGGCGGGTCGGTTACATGTCTCAATCCTTCTCCCTCTACTCCGAACTGACGGTGAACCAGAACCTGGTGCTCCATGCGCGTCTCTTCCAGGTGCCGGAAGCGGAGATCTCCGCTCGCGTCGAGGGCGTGCTCACCCGTTTCGGCCTCGGCGGCGTCCCCGACGCGCTGCCGGAGAGCCTTCCCCTCGGCATGCGCCAGCGCCTGTCCCTGGCGGTGGCGATGGTGCACGAACCGGAATTGCTGATTCTGGATGAGCCGACTTCGGGGGTCGATCCAATCGCCCGCGACACCTTCTGGCAGTTGATGATCGACCTGGCGCGGCGAGACCAGGTGACGATCTTCATCTCCACCCACTTTATGAACGAAGCGGAGCGCTGCGACCGCATCTCGCTGATGCATGCCGGCCGCGTCCTGGTCAGCGACGCCCCGGCCGAACTGGTGCGCAATCGCGGCGCGGCGACCCTGGAGGAGGCTTTTATCCGCTACCTGGAAGAGGCGGGAGCGGCAGCGGAGACGCGGCCGCCCGCGCAGGCAGTTGCTTCCGCCTCTGCGCAGGAATCCGCGGCGCCCGCCGGTCCGACGGCGGTCCGCCGCCGCTTCAGTCCCGCCAGGGCTCTCAGTTATGCGCTGCGCGAGTCGCTGGAACTGCGGCGGGACCCGGTGCGCGGGACGCTCGCCCTGCTCGGCAGCCTGATGTTGATGCTCATCCTGGGGTACGGCGTCAACATGGATGTGGAAGAACTGAGCTTCGCCGTTCTTGATCGCGACCAGACCACCCTCAGTCACAATTATGCCCTGAACCTCGCCGGCTCCCGCTATTTCGTCGAACGCCCGCCGATCGCGGATTACGCCGCCCTCGATCGCCGCATGCGCAGCGGCGAACTCTCCCTCGCCATCGAGATCCCCGCAGGTTTTGCCCGCGACATCAAGCGCGGCGCCCCGGTGCAGATTGGGGCCTGGATCGACGGCGCCATGCCCTCACGGGCAGAGACGGTGCAGGGATACATGCAGGGGATGCACCAGGGTTGGCTGGCGGAGATGACGCGACGCCGGATCGGGCAGGAAACGGCGGCGGCCGCCACCATTGAGACGCGCTTCCGCTACAACCCGGACGTGCAGAGTCTGCCGGCGATGGTGCCGGCGGTGATTCCCATCCTCCTGCTGATGATTCCGGCCATGCTGACGGCGCTTTCGGTGGTGCGCGAGAAGGAGCTCGGCTCCATTATCAACCTCTACGTCACCCCGGTCACCCGCGCCGAGTTTCTTCTCGGCAAGCAGTTGCCGTACATCGCAATGGCGATGGTGAATTTTTTCCTTATGACCATGCTGGCCGTCACCATCTTCGATGTTCCGGTCAAGGGGAGCTTTCCCGCCCTGACTCTGGCCGCGCTGATTTTCACGGTCATCGCCACCGGTTTCGGCCTGTTTGCCTCCACCTTCACCCGCACCCAGATCGCCGCGCTGTTCGTGACCATGCTCGGCACCATGCTGCCGGCGCTCGAGTTCGGCGGTCTGCTCAATCCGGTCTCCTCCCTAGAGGGCGCCGGGGCCTTCATCGGACGGATCTACCCGGCCACCCATTTCCTGACCATCAGCCGCGGCATCTTCAGCAAGGCATTGACCCTGTCCGACCTGCACGCCTTCTTCTGGGCGATGCTGCCGGCGATCCCGGTCATTCTTGGCCTTTCGATCGCCCTGCTGAAAAAACAGGAGGCCTGAGATGGGGAGCGCCGCCAACATCTACCGCCTGGGTATCAAGGAACTGTGGAGCCTGGCGCGCGATCCGATCATGGTGGCGCTGATCGCCTACAGCTTCACCGGGGCCATCTACATCGCCGCCACCGCTTTTCCAGATACGCTGCATAAGACGCCGATCGCCATCGTCGACGAGGACGGCTCGCCCCTCTCGGCGCGCATTGCATCGGCCTTTTATCCACCGTATTTTCTGGCGCCGGAGCGGATTTCGCTGAGCGAAATCGACTCCGGGATGGATGCCGGGGAGTACACCTTCGTTCTCAACATTCCCCCCGATTTCCAGCGCGACGTCCTCGCCGGGAGTTCGCCGGCGATCCAGCTCAACGTGGACGCCACCCGCATGCGCCAGGCGTTCATTGGCAGCGGCTACATCCAGCAGATCGCTCTCGGGGAGGTCGACACCTTCATTCAGCGCTACCGCGGCAGCGCCGTGCCGCCGGTGGAGCTGGCGCTCCGGGCGCGTTTCAACCCCAGCTTGACACAGGCCTGGTTTGGTTCGGTGATGAAAATCATCGACAACATCACCATGCTGTCGATCATCCTCGCCGGCGCCGCCTTGATCCGCGAACGCGAACACGGCACCGTCGAGCATCTGCTGGTCATGCCGGTGACTCCCGGCGAGATCATGCTGGGGAAGGTTTGGTCAATGGGACTAGTGGTGCTGCTGGCGACGGGAGTTTCCCTGGTCTTCATCGTCGAAGGCGCGCTGCATGTGCCGATCGAAGGCTCGGTGGCGCTCTTTCTGGCCTGCGCCGCGCTGCATCTGTTCGCCACGACCTCTTTGGGGATTTTCATCGCCACGGTGGCCCGCTCGATGCCCCAGTTTGGTCTGCTGATCATCCTCGTCCTGCTGCCACTGCAAATGCTGTCGGGCGGCATGACGCCGCGGGAGAGCATGCCCCATTTTGTCCAGAACGTGATGCTACTCGCTCCGACCACCCACTTCGTCTCCGCCTCGCAAGCGATTCTCTACCGCGGAGCCGGTCTGGATATCGTGTGGCCGCAGTTTCTGGCGATCGCCCTAATCGGCGCCGCTTTCTTTTTCATCGCCCTGGGCCGATTCCGGAAAACCATCGGATCGATGGCATGAGCTTTCTTTGTCCTTTCTCTCCTGCGACCATTCGGTGCAAGCCATGCGGAGCGGCGGTTCCCGGCGCCCGCCGCTCCCAATTCAAGCTCTCGGGCATGGAAATCCCGTTTCAGGCCTGCCGCTGCTGCCACCAGGCGTGCTCGAACGGCCATTCCTCCCGGCGCCAGTGAATCAACTCCCGCATCCCCGCCCGGAATTCCTCCATTTGCCGCTCAACATCCAGCTCGGTGCGCTTTTCCCGCCAGGATTGGACCAGGGTGGCGCCCAGAGTCCGGGCCTGCGCCTGGAGCTCAGAGGTGAATTTTTCGTCCGGCAAAGCCGCCATCGTCGCGTGCACGCCGCCCACCGGGCGGATGCCGGTGGCGAGGAGAAACCGGTTCATGTATTCCACGATGGGCTCGTCCCCGCCGCCGCCGGAAGTCACCACCGAAACGCCGTATTTACCCTCGAACCCCAGCCGGTGAATGACGCCGCAGCAGCGGTCGATGAACGCCTTCAGCTGAGCGCTGACGTGGAAGATGTAGTTGGGGCTGGCCAGAATCACCCCGTCGGCGGTCTCGATCCGCTCGCGAAGGGCTTCGAACTCGTCCTGCTGGCAACATCTGCCCACTTTGTGGCAGACGTCGCAGCCGGCGCAGGGACCGATAGTGCGGCCCTTGAGCAGGGCCGTCTCGACCACCGCCCCTTCCGCTTGCGCGCCTTCGATCACATAATCCGTTAGCCGTGCGGTATTGCCGCGCTTGCCGTGCGGACTACCGATGATCGCCACGATTTTCATATGCGTCTCCTTTTGCAATTAGATTCGCCCTTGGGCGCGTTTTTCAAGACCCGCCCAGGATGTTACACGAGTTAAGAGCTCGTATCCGGCCGGCTCGCCTGCGCCAATATCCCCCGCACCTCCGCCACCGTGAGAACCTTGCCGGCCGATTTCAGCTTTCCATCGATCGCCAGGCCGGGAAAACCCCGCACTCCGTAGTGCGCCAGGACTTCTGGGACATTGGTGTGGACGATCTCGGCCGCGATCTCCAGTTTTGCCACCGCCTGCAGGACATGTTGGTGCATCAGTCGGCATTTGCCGCACTGGTCACCCAGAACCTCGATTCGCATACGGTCGATCTCCCTTCCGCAGAATGGCCGACATCGCTACCGGTAACCCTCGGCCTGCAGGGTGAAGAGGCTGGCGTACTGCCCCTGGCGGGCCATCAGTTCCTCGTGCGCGCCCTGCTCCACCACCCGGCCGTTCTGGATGACGATGATCTGATCGGCCATGCGGACGGTGGAAAAGCGGTGCGAGATGAGGATGGTCATCTTGCCGCGGCACAGCTCGCGGAAATGTTCGTAAAGCGTCGCCTCGGCGCGGGCGTCCATGGTGGCGGTCGGTTCGTCGAGAACCAGGAGGTCGGCCCGGCTGCGCATGAAAGCGCGGGAGAGGGCGATCTTCTGCCACTGCCCGCCGGAGAGCTCGCGCCCCCCTTTGAACCATTTGCCGAGCTGGGTGTCGTACTGCTCGGGCAAAGCGGCGATGAAGGACGTGGCCATCCCCATCTCCGCCGCCTGCCGCCAGCGCTGCCGGTCGTCGAAATGCTCGACGTCGCCGGCGCCGATATTCTCCCCGACCATGAACTGATAGCGGCCGAAATCCTGGAAGATGACGCCGATGCGCCGGCGCAAGGCGTCTGCGTCCCACTGTCGCAGGTCGAGGCCGTCGAGGAGAATGCGCCCGGTATCCGGGGCGTAGAGGCGGGTCAGCAGTTTGATCAGCGTCGTCTTGCCGGAGCCGTTTTCCCCGACCAGCGCCAGGCTTTCCCCCGGCCGCAGGTGCAGAGAGACATCATGCAGCGCCGGTTGCTCGCTGCCGGGGTAGGTGAAGCCGACCCCCTCGAAGCGCACGCCGTCCCCCGGATGCGGCCCGGCGGCGAGGCGGCCGGCTGCGGGCGGCACCTCCTGCTCCAGGTATTCGTACAGATTGGACAGGTAGAGATTGTCCTCGTACATGCCGCTGATCCCCGACAGGCTGGCCGAGACCGCCGACTGCCCCTGCTTGAACAGCATCAGGTACATGGTCATCTGGCCGAGGGTGATACTGCCGTCGATGGCGGAGAGGGCGATCCAGGCGTAGGCGCCGTAAAAGGCGACGGTGCCGATGAGGCCGAGGGCGAAACCCCAGGCGTCGCGACGCAGGGTCAGGCGGCGGTCTTCGGCATAGAGGGTGGCGAAGATGTTGCGGTAGCGCTGCAGCAGCCGGGGGCCGAGGTGGAAGAGCTTGACCTCCTTGGCGTGGTCCTCGCGGGCGAGCACCGTTTCGATATACATCTGCATGCGCGATTCGGGGGAGCGCCAGCGGAAGAGGCGGAACTTGTCGCCGGAGAATTTGGCTTCGGCGACGAACTCGGGGAAACCGCCGAGGGCGAGAATGACCACCGCCCAGGGGGAGAACTGCACCAGCAGGACGGCGTAGCTGACCAACGATATGCCATTCTGCACCAGGCCGAAGGTGCGGTTGACCAGACTTAAGGGGCGCACCGAGGCTTCGCGCCGGGCGCGGGTGAGCTTGTCGTAGAACTCCGAATCCTCGAACTGGGTCAGCTGCAGGGTCAGCGCCTTTTCCAGGATCATGACGTTGATCCGCTGCCCCATCAACGCCCGCAGCAGCGCCTGACAGGTGGAAATGCCGCGCTGGGCGCCGGCGATGCCGGCCACCACCAGCCCCTCCAGGGCGACCAGCAACAGCACGTTGCCGGTGCTGGCGTCGGCAGCCTGCCGGTGCAGCTCCATGGCCGCCACAACGCCGTCGACGATCAGCTTGCCGACCCAGGCGGCGCCCGCCGGCAGAACGCCGGCGACCAGCGTCAGCAGGGCCAGGGTCAGCGTCAAATCGCGCCGCGTCGACCAGACGAGTTCGAGGGCTCGGCGGCTGTAGCTGAAAATGCCGACGAAACGGCGCGGCAGGGAAATATTGTCGCTGTTCCAGTCGTAAGCTTTCACGGCGCCCTTTGCGGGAAGAAGTTGCGGCCTACCTTAGCGGCTGGAAGCGTTGGCGGCAAGTATTTCCATGCTTGGCCGATTGGTCGGGAATCAGGATCAGGGCGAACAGGGCTTCGCCCCGGCCGGCGACGGGATAAAAAAAGCCGCCTTGCCGAATACCCGGCAGGCGGCTTTTTGCGCAAATTGTTCAAGGCGCCCGCTTCCCTGGCCCGGATTCAGGCCGCGATTTGGGCTTCCCACCTCTCCACCATCCGGCGATATTTCTCCCCGAGTTGCGGATATTGCGCCGCAGCGATGCGGTAATTCTCGACCATTTGCGGCCGCAGGTCTTCCGGCAGCACGCGCTCGGCCAGAGGGTAGAGGATGTGATCCTCCTTGTCGATATGATCGCGCAGCAGCGCCGCGTAGCCTTGCGCATGGCGGACGATGTCGGCGATCGGCGCCGGGTCGCCGGCGAGCGCCCGCTGCGCTGCTTCCTCCATCCCCCGCACATGGACGCGCCCCTGGTCGTGCGCCATGAGCATCGCCGCCACCGGCGAGTTCTGCTCGGGCATGCCGTTGGCCACCAGCGCTTTGAACAGGACATCCTCCTCCTTGGCGTGATGGAAACGGTCGGCGTAGTTGCGAATGAAGTCCACCGCGTCGAGGTAGAAATTCCATTGATCGAGGGCGCCGGTCTCCAGCTTGCGGGTGTTCTTCTCCACCAGGGCGATCATGCGCAAAATGAGTTGATGCTCTTCCATCATGACGGCGGTCACATCGGTTTTCATTGCGTCTCCTTATGCCCGTTCCTTTCTGCCGGCAACGGATTTCAGCTTCTTCTTTCCCCATCGACGCCGATCACCGCGATCTCCAGCGGCACGTCTTTGCCCGAGGCTTCCACCGCTTTCTGCGCCATCATGCCCAGGCCGCGGCAGCAGGGGACTTCCATGATCGCCACCGTCACCGACTGGATATCGTTCTGCTGCAGAATCTGCGTCAGCTTCTCGACATAGGGGGAAGTGTCGTCCAGCTTCGGGCAGGCGTTGACGAGCACTTTGCCCTTGATGAAGTCGCGGTGGAACTCGGCATAGGCGAAGGGGGTGCAATCGGCGGCGATGAGCAGGTGCGCGTTCTTCAGCCAGGGAGCGAAGGGGGGCACCAGGTGCAACTGGGTCGGCCACTGACGCAGTTCCGAATCGAGGCGGCCGGTCGCGGCGTTGTCGCCGGTTTCTTTCTTTTCGATGGTCCGCACATTGGAACCGGGGCAGCCGCAGGCAAGATTTTTCATGATGTTCTCCTTTATGGTTGTTTGAAATTTATGCAACCTCAGGCGGTGGCGACCGCCGTTTCAAGATAGGCGTTGATTTCCTCTTCTATCTTCGCTTCAGCTTCCGCGCCCAAGGCGTGGATCGCGACGACATCTTTGAGCAGGCAGATGCCGACCCCGCAGGTGACGCAGCCGATTTCGTATTTCACGAGAATCTCGCCGATCGGGGGATGCTCCTTCAATACGTCCTGAATGGCGAGACTGCCAATGTCATGTTTCAGCTTCATCGGGTTTCTCCTTGGGTATCGGGTTCGTCAGCGTGGGGGCAGATTAACCGCGAGGCGTCGGGAAAAACATGATGCAGGTCAAAGAATAAGAAATTTTTGAAAAGGCGGAAGGAAATGTTGCAGCAGGGGCGGGCGAGGGGGGGGAGGGCGGCAAGACGGCGGGGACGGCAGCTTCAACGCGTCCGGCCCCGCCGGAAGCCATCGGGGCGGCGGCCTTCAGCGCAGCCCGATATAGTGAAAGATCAGTCCCACATATCGGTTCACGGGGTTTTCCCGGGGCAGAAAGGAGAAGACGGGTTGGCGCCGCAGCCCGAGTTTTTTCAGTTCGGCGACGATACCCGGATGGCGCTGAACCTTGAGCCCCTTGCGGAACGTTTTGATGGCCAGCGGTTTTTGTCCGGCAATCAGATAGGTGCGCCCGAGATTCAGGTAGTGCAGGGCATTGTTCGGATCCTGCTGCACCGCATCAAGGCAGAGCGCGCGGCCTTTTTTGCTCTCCCCCTGCTCCTTGGCCAGGCAATAGCCGAGACAGGAGAGGACCACGGGCGGCATTTCCAGTTCGGCAGCCTCCTGAAAAAATACCAGCGCGTTGAAGGTGTCTCCCCGATGCAGGGCGATCAGCCCCTGCTCGATGATTTTGTTGAAGCTGGAAGCGGTCATGGCAGTCTCCTGTTTCAAATGAACCACATAGTATGTGAGGGGACTTTTTCTGTCCCCGGATAGCGCGATATGGCCGGGAAAGAGGCGGCTTTTCCTGCATCCGCAGGCATCCCCGTTGCAGGAGTGCCGCTCCGTACCAATGGCCGGAAAGCGTGTCCCAGGAGAAGGCCGGCTTCCGGGCAGTGAGTGGCAGGAGGAATTGCAAAGGGCGTTCCACGTACGCAAAGCCGAAGCGATGAAACAAAGCTTACGCCGCGCGGCGGAATCTGTTATTTTAGCCGCTCGGAATGAACCGATAAGGAGAAGAACATCGTGTCCCAGGCAAAATGTGAAAAGATGACGGATTTAGCAGCCCCGCCCGTCGACCTCGGTGGCGAGCCGGGCTGGGTGCCCTTCGACGCGCCGGCGCTGGTCGGCGAATCGCTGCGCTTCGTTTCGGGAGAACCGGAGGGCAACCGCTATCGCGTCCGCTACTACCGCGATGCGGAGCGGCAGCTCAAGGCGCAGATCTGGTTCGGCCCGGAAACCGGAGGCCCCCCCGGGCACGCCCACGGCGGCTCCATCGCCGCGGTTCTCGACGAGGTTCTCGGCCTCGCCGCCTGGAACGCCGGCTACTCGATCGTCGTCGCCAATCTGAACGTCGACTTCCGCAACCTGCTGCCGCTGCAGCAGGTGGTTACGGTCGAGACGAACATCGTCTCCGCCGAGGGACGTAAAGTTGTGGTCCGCGGCCGCATCTGCCGCGGTGAGACCGTCTATGCCGAGGGGGAGTGCCTGTGCATCACCCTCCCCGGGCGTTGAGAATCGTTCTCCTCTTCCCCTCCCGAGGCCGGCGGCGGTTCCTCTTCCGCCGTCATCTTGCGGCGCCCGATCATCGCGCGTCGTCGGCCATCCCGAACTCCTTTTCCACTACCGCGAAAATCGCCAGATAGCGCTTGTGGATGTCCTGGCGGTCGTTTTCTTCCGGAAACGCCCACGCCGATATCCGCAGCAGACGGTGCGCGCCTCGGTCGCTGATTGGCGTTTACCCGCCAAATAGCGTGCAACAAACGACGAGCGGCATTGCCGTCTGGCCTTTGGCTTTACACCTGCCCGCCGCGTCAGTTTGACCGGAATGATTCCTGCGTAAAATACGTGGAAAAAATATATTGACTTTTGAATGTCTTGTTCTGTATTGTGCCAATACACAAAACACAGAGGAGGAATTACGATGAAACTCTGCATTCCCGTCGAGCGCAATGAAGGGCTGCAAAGCCTGGTTTACGGCCATTTCGGCTCCGCACCGATGTTCTTGCTGGTCGATACCGACACCCGGGAGGTTAGCGAGATCGCCAATCGCGATCTGCATCATGCGCACGGCGCCTGCAGTCCGTTGAAGGCCCTCGCCGGAGCACCGGTGGATGCCATCGTGGTGGGCGGGATCGGCGCCGGGGCGCTCAACGGCCTCAATCGCGCCGGGCTGAAAGTCTATCGCGCCCAAGGGCCGACGGTGGCCGAAAATCTGGCCGCCTTCCATCTGGCGGCTCTTCCGGAGTTGACCCCGACGCAGACCTGCGGCGGGCATGCGCACGGCTGCAGCCACTGAAGGAGAAACGCATGGAAGCCGAAGTTTATCGGGCGGAAACCGCAAAGCCGGTGGAGCAGTTCGTGGCCGATCTGGCCAGCGCCGCCGCCCGCCGGGGTTTTTACATCCATAACGAGTCGAAAATGGACATGGCCCGCACCTTCGGCCGGCACGGAGTCGGGGTGGCCGAAGGCTTCGATCTGCATATGATTCAGGTGTGCAACCCGCAAAGGGCGGCGAAAAGCTTGTCGAAAAATCCGGAACGGGCGGTGCTGATGCCGAAATTCATCGTCATCTTCAGCCGCAACGGCCGGACCCGGATTCGTTTTCTGCACTACTCGCGAAAACTGGTGGCCGCCCTGGTCGACGACGGCGAATTTCCCGATTCCCTCGCCGAAAGCTTTGCCGATATTATTTCCATGATCGAAGAAGCGGCGAAATCCGCGACCCGCGCCGCCTGACGCGGCGCCGATTCAGCTGAAGGACGCCAGATATGTGGAGCTTTTTTGCCAGGCTGAACCGCAGCCTGACCGTGGCCATCCCCGTCATGATGCTGGCGGGGTTCCTTTTCGGCATGGTGGCGGCGACCGCCTCCCTGAAGGCTCTGATCCTCCCCTTCACCTTCCTCATGGTCTATCCGATGATGGTGACGCTGAAGATTCGGCAGGTGCTGGCGGGGGGCGACGGCAAGGCGCAGCTGCTGACGCAGGCCATCAATTTCGCCGTCATCCCTTTTGTCGCTTTCGGTCTCGGCAAGCTGTTTTTCGCCGATCGCCCGTTCATGGCGCTGGGGCTCCTGCTGGCGGCCCTCGTCCCGACCAGCGGCATGACCATTTCCTGGACCGGTTTCGCTAAAGGGAACCTGGCGGCGGCGGTGAAGATGACCGTGGTCGGCTTGATTCTCGGCTCCCTCGCCACTCCCTTTTACATTCAAGCCCTGATGGGGGCCAGGGTGCAGGTCGATCTGCCCGGAATTTTCCAGCAGATCGCGCTGATCGTTTTTCTCCCCATGGCCGCCGGATACGCCACCCAACGCGCCCTGATCCGGCGCCATGGGCAAGAATTTTTCCAGCAATCGCTGGCCCCGCGTTTCCCCGGTCTTTCCACTTTGGGCGTGCTGGGGATCGTCTTTATCGCCATGGCGCTGAAGGCGCAGGCCATCGCCGCCCGCCCCGACCAGTTGTTCCTCATCTTTTTGCCGCTGGTTCTGCTCTATGGCTTTAATTATCTGCTCAGCACCCTCGCCGGCAAGGCGCTGCTCCCCCGGGGCGACGCCATCGCCCTGGTCTACGGCACGGTGATGCGCAACCTCTCCATTGCCCTGGCGGTGGCGATCAATGCCTTCGGCCCGGCCGGCTCCGATGCCGCCCTGGTCATCAGCCTCGCCTACATCATCCAGGTGCAGTCCGCGGCCTGGTACGTCAGGTTCACCCCGCGGGTGTTCGGCCATCCGGAAGCCGCCCCGCAGGGCGCCTGAGGAAGGAGTCCGATGTCACCGCGCCCAAAAAAACCGAGAAATTGCGCCTGTCCGCATCGCCCGCCGGGGAGTTCCGTCTTCAAGCCGGCCGGCATCCCCATGACGGAGCTCGAGCGCATTTTTCTCCACTACGATGAACTGGAGGCGCTGCGCCTCTGCGACGGGGAAGGGTTGACCCAGGCGGCGGCCGGCGCGATGATCGGCGTGTCCCGGGGCACCGTGCAGCGCCTTGTCGCCAGCGGCCGGCAAAAGATGGTCGCGGCCGTCGTCGAATGCCGGGCGCTGATCGTCGAAGAGGCGGCGCCGGACGAGAACTGATGCCGCGCATAAGGCGGCTGGCAAAGGCGCCGCTCTTCGGCCTGGCCGGAGAGCGGCGCATCGCGTAATCAGGACTTGGCGTGCCGGCGGAACTCAGAACACCGGGCGGCGCAGTTCCACGTCGGCGCGCGCCCAGGCGCGGCGGAAGCGCCGTTCCGCATCGGCGCCCAATTCATCCTGCCCCTGCGCCTTCAGCGCTTCGGCCAGACCGAAAAGAGACCAGGGATTTTCGGCGTTTTTCCGCAGGTCCTGGCGGAACACGGTCTCCGCCTCTTGCCACCGGCCGAGGTCGAGGAGCAAGGCGCCCAGCGCCTGGCGGACCGGGAAGTACCAGGTCGGCGGCTCGTCGAAGAGCAGTTTGTCCTGCCGGGCGACGGCGCGCTCGAAATGGCCAAGAGCCGCTTCTTTCCCACCCCGCGCGGCGGCGATCTCGCCGGACAGCACCTCGGAGGCGACGGCCAGCAGGTCGGTGACCTTGTTCAAATCCCACACCTTCATTTCCGCCAAAGCTGGTTCCGCAGCCAATGCTTGCAACTGCGTCAATTCCGCCTCGGCCCCTTCCGGATTTCCCTGCCGTGTCAAGGCCATGCCCCGGGCGTAGTGCCACATCGCTTGCGGATAGGGGAGATCGGCGGGCGGCGCCGGTTCGGCGAGGATTTCGTCCCAATGCCCGAAGCGCAGCAGGGCGTAATAGGGGGTGAGATAGAAATGCTGCAGGGAAACCAGCGCCGGGTGACGCATCTGCTGTGCATCGACTCCCGCCGAGAGGTTTCGCGCGGCGGCGACGGCATCCCGTGAGCGTCCCTCCATCATATAGCTGGCGAGCAGAAAATGCAGGTTGTGCGGCATGTAAGCCAATTGGTAGAGGCCTTCGGTGGCGAAGGCGGCCTTGAGCTTTCGGTCCACTCCGATCGCATCTTCGTTGACCACGCTGCAGTCGTGGTACAGGCCGGCGGCATAGTAGGCGTGGCCGGCCATGTGCACCAGGTGGCCGGCGGCCGGAACCAGATGCCGGATGATGTCGGCGCTCTTCACCGTCGCCTCCGGTTTCGGGGAATTTTCCAGCAGGTGGATGTAGAGATGGTGCCCATGCGGGTGCCGGGGGTGCTCGGCAATGACCTTTTCCAACACCGCTTCGATTTCCGGCGTCCACGGCTGCGCCCGGTCGTCCTCCGTCCAATAGTTCCAGGGATGCAGATCCATCAGCGCTTCGGCAAACAGGACGGCGATGTTCGGATCGTCCGGATAGCGCTGGTAGACCTGGCGCATCGCCGCGGCGAACGCCTCGTCGAGGGCGGAGCGGTCGGCCGGCGCCTCGGGGGCGTAGCGGGTGGCCAGCGCTTCGGCGAGCGCCCGTTCCTTCTCCGACGCCTTGGCCGCCAGCGCCAGCGCCTTTTGCGCCCGCTCATAGGCGCGCGGTGCGTCCGCCGCATTCATCGGGGCGTTGATATTGGGGCCGAGCACCAAGGCGGCGCCCCACCAGGCCATGGCGGCTTCGGGATCGTGGCGCGCCGCCTCCAGATAAGAAACCTCGGCGTCGGCATGGTCGAAACCGTAGGTCAGCACCAGCCCCTGATTGAAATAGTCCCGCGCCGCCTGGCTGTCGGTGGTGAGCGCAAACCCGAGGTCGATCAGCCCGTCAAGGAGGGGCGCTTTCGCGCCAGTGAGGGAGGAATGACCGTGTTTGCCTTCCATGGCCGGAGTGACGGTCGCCGTGGCGAGGAGGGCGATAAGGCAGAGGAGGGTTGGGAGGAAAGAATTTCCGGGGAGGTTCTTCAGCATGGCGCCACCACCTTTCGGGCGCCGCCGTGCCGATTATTCTGGTGCGAACAGACGCAAGCGGCGCCAAACGCAGAAATAAGAGACTTCTGGCGAACTGTTTTTCAGAATATTGCACCAGGCGAAAAATGCAACAGCGGCAAGAGAAAGGCCGTTGCGCCGGTTGCCAGTCCGCGCACCGAGGAATCGAACGGGTGGAGCTTCGATGAGCCGGTAAACGGGCAGCCCCTGTTGGCTCGGGGCATGGACACTCTGCTCTGGCAGGGAAGAGAAAAAAACGGGGGAGCCGAGAAGCGGCTCCCCCGTGCAGTGCGGGTCAGCGCCGTTCGGCGGAGCTTTTGCGGACGTTGTCGTAGAGCATAAAGCGCGAGGTTTCGTAGGCGCCGAGCGCCAGTTTTCCGAGACGTTCGAATTCCTCGGGGTTTTGCGCCGAAACATTCTCCAGTGGCGAATCGGAACGCAGATCGTGCAGGGTGGCCTTGCTGCCGTCGTGATTCATTTTGACCAGATAGTCGCTGGTCACCGCGGCGATGATCGGAAACGTCCCTTCCACCAGGATCAGCGGCACCGCCCGGTCGGCGGCGGCAGAGAGCTGCAGATCGCGGCCCATGGTCCGGTTGGTGTATTCGAGTCCGAGCAACCCGGCGACGGTGGGCAGAACGTCCACCAGATTGACCGCCTCGTCGATCACGCGCGGCTCCAGCAGCGCCGGTGCGTAGATGATGTGCGGAACATGGTTGCTTTCGAGTCCCAGTTGTTCGAAGGCCGGCGGCATGTGCGGAATCGTGGTGATCCGGTTGTTGTGATCGCCGAAGAAAACGAAAATGGTGTTCTCGAAATATCCGCTTTCGCGCGCCATCTGGAGAAAGCGGCCGATGTCGTAGTCGATCAGCCGCACGGCGTTGAACTGCGCCAGCGAGCGAAATCCCCACTTCTGCACCTCTTCCAGCGGCAGCTCGACCGTTTTAAAATCGTCATTGTCGGGGGGGATGGTAAAGGGTCGATGATTGCCGGCGGTCTGGATATAGGCGAAGAAAGGCTCGTCGGCCGGGATGTCGCGCAGGATGCGGTCCGCCGCCTTGAACAGGTTCAGGTCCGAGATGCCCCAAACGTCGGCATTGGGCGCCTGCCAGTCACCTTCCTCGTAAAGCTTGATTCCCGTTATGCTTTCGCGGATCAGGGCGCTCATGTTGGCCCAGCCGGAGTTGCCGCCGATCATGTACAACTTGTGATAATTTTCAAAGGCGTTGATCAGGGTGTTCTGCCGGGTAATCAGGGGATTTCGCGTGGCCGTCTCCTCCGGGGAAACATCGGGAGTGCCGGTGATGCTGGCCCACACCGTTTTCGCCGTGCTCACCACCGGGACATAAAAATGGCGAAAAAACCAACCGTCCGCGGCAAGCGCATCGAGAACCGGCGTCGGCCGCAGCGGGTTGCCATAGGCGCCCACCCGACTGGCGCCGAGGGATTCGAGCATGATGAACACCACATTCGGCGGTCGTTCGAGATTCAGCCGATGCGGCTGCGCGCCGATGTGCCGGGAAAATTTCAATTCCTGCTGGTCGGGCTGATCGACGCCCAGGTAATCGGCCATCATCGGATAAAACGTGGAAATTTTTTCCCGGTCGTAGGGGGTGCGGGGAACCAGCAGGGTGTCGTAGAGGAAGATGACCGGATTCAAGCCCGCGGCGGCGAGTTGCCGATCGCCGGAGAAGAAGGCGTCGCTCCAGCGCAGCGGAACGGGGTTCTTGATGTTGATATCGCCGACCCGGCCGAGAATGCCGAAAGCAATCAGCACAACGATCAGCGGCGCGCCGATGAGCGCCGATTTAAGGGAGATCTTCGCCGCCGGGCGGTCGAGGGAGATGCGCTCAAGGGAAAAGAGAGCGAGCAGGACGACGGCGCAGCCGGTCAGCCACCCCAGGGTGATCCACACCACCGGATAGCTTTGCCAAAGCATGGAGGTGGAGATCTCGGCATCGCCGGCAAAACGCAGGACCGTGGCGTTGATGCGCACGCCCAGGTAGTCGTAATGGCCAAAATCGAGGACATAAAGCAGTCCGACGGCCAGTAGCGTCACCGTCAGGTATATCTTGCCGAGCCGGCGGACGAATCGGCTGCTGAGCATGTTCCAGAGGGGCAGATAGCACAGCAGAGCCAGTGGCAGCATGATCAGCAGCGCCAGCCGCAGGTCGAAGCGCAGACCGATCCCCAACGTTTTCAGCAGGGCGGCTTTGTCGGTCAAGGCAAGATTGATGTCCGAATAGCCGAAAAGAAACAAAAGGCGCAGCAGCGCCAGAGTGAGTAGCAGAATGAAAGTAACCCCGGCCAGGTAGTGCAGCCGTCGGGATTTTAACCAGTGCATCAAACGTTCTCCTTTTCTGAGTCGGAAAGGTACTTGCGGGACATGGTTTATCGGCCCCGGTTCTTTTTCCCGATGAAGCCATGGCAGCTCTTCGGGCGGGAAAGCTGAGGAAGGGCTCGATGGTCTTCATTCCGTCCATGGAGTGGCAACTCGCCAAGCTGGAAATAAGCCGGGCTTTGGCGCGAATTTTCCAACGCCGGGGCCTTTTCCGGGATTAAGTCCTCCGCCGGGCGCGGTTTCAGGTTGCGCCAAACCCACCGCAGGCCGCACCAGCCGAGGACGGCCCAGCAGTACAGGCCCAGCACCCCGTCGATGAGGTAGTCCCAATAGTTGCTCGGCGCGCCGAGGCCGAGCAGGTAAAAACCGGTGGCGGCGGTCAGCAGGGCCGCGGCGAAATAGTGTCGCAACAGCCAGAAGCCGAGACTGATGGCAAAAATGAAGACGAGCAGGAGTTGGGGCGAATACCCGAGCCGGTACGGATCGAACCTCGTCAGCCCCAGGGCCGCCGGATAAAGCAGCAGCGCCAGGGCGCCGAAGCAGAGCGCGAGTTGCAAATGCTGGCGCTCGGGCATCGCCCTGACACCGACGATCCTCGCCCCGGCGCACCAGGCCAGCCAGAGCAGAGTGGTTATTGACAGATCGCTGGTCAGGCTGCGCCCATATTCCGCCAGCGACAGCCCGTCTATGGGCATCAGCGTCAGAATCGCCGCCCCGGCAAGCACGGCGACCCGCGTCGCCGGCCGTTGGCAGATCGGCAGCAGGAGAAAAATGGCAAGCGCAAAGGTCAGATGGCTGAGAACGATTTCGGCATTCATTGCTGCATCTCCAGCCATGCTCGATTGAAAGAGACATGTTTTATGAGGGAATTGTTCCACGAGTAAATCACGTGGAAGCGATCGCCCGTCAACAGGAAATTGGGATACTCATATTCAAATTCGAAACCCCGGCCCTTTTGGTGGACGCGATCGAGATGGGAGAGGTATGCCGTAAGCCCCTCTTCGTTTTTCCGCCCGCCGACGGCGCGATAATCCTTGCTGATGCTGCTGCGATATTGCTCCGGTGGCAGCGGCCGCCCGTCGGGATCCGGCCCCTCGTCGAGAACCTTTCGCAGGCGCCAATTCTCGAGCTGCGCATCGGTCTCGTACAAAGACAGCCGATGCCGGCCGTCGCGCAGGTTGTTCAGCGCCACCAGGATGCTTTTTTCCGCATTCTGCAGACCGATCGCCGCCAGCGAGGAGTTGGGGTTCCAGGGTTGCACCGCAATCGGCTCGCTCCAGGTCTGGCCGCGGTCGTGGGTGAAGCTGGCCAGGACCTTTCCCGGCTTTTTCCCGGCATTGCGCAGCAGCGCCAGGGCGGCGTCCCCGGAAAGGGGAACGACGGAAGGCTGCAGGGAGTACCTGCCGTCGCTGATGCGGAACTTGTCCAGAATTTTGCCGTCGGGACTCAGGCGCAGATACTCGGCGAACTTGCCGAGAAACTCGTGGTAAACCGGCAGGCCGATCGAGCCGTCCTGGTGAAAGACCGGAGAATTGCGCACCAGGGTGCTGATGTTCAGAAACGGCGAGGTGATCAGCCTTCGCGGCGGCGACCAGGTGACCCCGCTGTCGTCGGAATGCATGGTGTTGATGGAGCTGCCGGCCCACCCACCCACCGATACGGAGACGTAGAAGAGCCAAAGACGCTTGTCCGGCGCGAGGGCGATCACCGGATTGCCCAGCTTGCGGATATAGCGCTGCAGGACGGGTTCCGTCGATTCACGCTCGACCAGGATAAATTCCGGTGTCCATTCCTGGCTGTCGACATCGAACCGCGAGGCACGAATATCGACATCGGACGCCCCTTCCCGCGATCCGGCGAACCACACCGCCATTAATCCGCCGTCCGGCAGGGGAGCGAGGGATGCGGAATGGACATAGTCATCGACGCTGGAGGAGGCGAAATGGGTCTGAAAGAACGGTTCGCTATCGGCTTGCGTGGAGGACGGCGGCGTTTCGGACAGGACGAATCCGGAAACCGATGGCCGCTCGGTGTGCAGCCAGGCGCAGCCGAAGACAACGACCATCAGCAACAGCAGGCATAACGGTTTTGGTCGGACAATCGATTGCAAGGGCAAACTCATCGCAAAAATTCCCGGGTTGTGGCGTCTGCGAAAAATCAGGTTGGGTGCCGAGGACCTTTTGGACGGCCATAAAAGTTCGATTACGACCGGGGAGGCGCATTTCCGAAATCAGGAATCACAGTTCGCGGTTGAAAATTGGCCCCCGTTCAGGGACATGAAGCAACGAATATACCAGTCATCGGGGAATTAATCCAAAAAAATTTACCTGAAAATCCTTTATTTGCCGCCTGTAATCAGGGCCTTCGGCGCAAGATGGAAAAAGCTGGACCGGATTTTCGGCCGCTTCAGAAAGTAGCGATGCGCAGACCGAGATGAAAGACCACGTCCGGGGCGGAGTCGACGACGATATCTTCGCCGACGGCCAAGTCGAGGGTGATGCCTTCGGCCAGTTGGAGGGCGCCGCCCAGCACCAGTTGCAGCGAATGGGCGTTGATTTCGGTCAGGCTGCTGTCCTTGTACAAGGCCGTGTGCCCGTCCAGTTGGATTTTAAGGGACAGCCAGTCGCAAGCCGCCCAGCCGAAGCCGAGGCTGCCGAAACCGGCCAGATTGCGCCGCTGCTCCTCCAGCACCTCGCCGTCGGTCGTCAACAGCGCGCCGAGAGAGGCAAAAACGGCCAGACGTTCCTCCGTCGGCAACGCCCGCTGTCCGGCCAAGGATAGGGCCAGATCCGTGCTGCCGCTGCCGAGGAGTTTGTCGCTGTCGCCGGTGGGCAATTTCAGGCTGAGGCGCAGCGCGGCGGCGCTGGGGTCCTCGCCGGCGGTGCGGACCATCTGCCAGGCGGCGCTCAGGCGCAGATCGCCGAAGCCCGCGCTGCTGTCGCTGAGCTCGACCAGCGGTTGGCCGTCGCGCGCGTATCGGTAAGCGAGCTGGTCGCGGGAGGACTGTTTGCGCCCTCCTTCCGGCAGGCCGAAGGTGTCGTGCCAGCCTTCGATGAAGCCATCGAGAAAGCCGCCGGCGTGGCTGACGAAGGGAATGTCGAGACCGATTTCGAACCGTTCGTTGACGCCGTAGCGCAAGGCGATATTGCTGCGGTAGGTTTCACCGTCGAGGGCCACCGCCTCGTCGTCGGTAGCGGAAGAGGCGAAGTTGTTGGCGATATCCAGGGTCAAATGCGTGGATAGCCGGCCGCGGTCCAGCAGGGTTGCGGGTTCGGCGGGCGGTAAGCCGTAAATCTGCACCAGCGGGTTCTGATTGCGGGTCGCAAAGGGGGTGAGTTCGATGGCCGCCGCGGTCGGCGGCAGCAGCAGAACGGCCCATATCGCCGCCGCAAAGCCGGCGGTCCGTTTCGAAGCAGATGACATCGGTTTTCCCCTTGGGCAAAAAGCAAGAACTGCATGGCGGGCGACAAAGTACAATAATTTTCCCTGAGAGGCAATTGCGCTTCGGCCCGTCATCGCCCTGCCCGGGCTAAATGAATCCGTTTTTTGCAATACAAATTGAAAGGTGGCGATCCTTCTGGTAAATTCCCCTCCCTTGCCGATGACCGCATTTCCGGGAGCCTGCCCAGCCGTGCACAAAGAAGAGATCCTGCAGAAAATAATCGCCGCTTTGACCGCCGATCTGGCGCTCTTTACCCAGGCGGCCAAGGCCGCTCATGCCGCCGCCACGCACGAAGAGTGCATTCCCGACAATAAATACGACACCACCGGGCTGGAAGCCTCCTATGTGGCGCAAGGTCAGGCCAATCGCGCCCAGGAGATTCGCCGGGCGCTGGATAGCTACCGGACCCTGGCGCTGCGCCCTTTCACTGCGGAGACACCGATCCGTCTGACCGCCCTGGTCACCATCGAAGGGGAGGACGGCAGCCGCCGACAGGTCTTTCTCGGTCCGGACGCGGGCGGTCTGAAATTATCCGCCGCTGGCGAGGAGTTCGTCGTGATTACGCCGGGAGCAAACCTGGGACGCGCGCTGCTCGGCAGGCTCTGCGGCGATGACGTGCCGGTCGGCGGCGGCGCGGCGCAAAAAACATTCACCATCCTTGCCGTCTCCTGAGCAAACGCCGAAAATGGCGCATCCGGAACGGTTGACACCCCCGGCGGAAAGTGCCATTTTGAAATTCATCTCGCAAAAGAGGTATCGAAAGAGGAGAAGTGGATGCGTCAATTACTGCTGCAGTGCGTCGAAATCGAGGAGCTGATCGGTAAAATTTACCGGAAGCTGGCCACCGGTCCGGCCATCGACGGCAAGCTGCGGGGACTGCTTGAGGGAATGGCGGCCGACGAGGACAATCACGGCAGTCAGCTCCGTCTGGCGTCGCGCCTGCTGAAGGAAAATATTTTCGCCGGGGCGAAGATTCCCCGCGAACGAATTGCCGAGATTCTGAATCGGGCGCGGGGCTGTTTCCAGCAGGTGCAGGCGGCGCCCCTCGGGTCGGAGGCGGCGATTGCTTTGGCGATTCGTCTGGAAAAGGAGTTTTCCGAAGTGCATGCGCATTGCGCCGTCGAGTTTGACGACCCGAAAATGGCCGAACTCTTCCGCAGTCTGGCCTGGGAGGACAACCGGCACGCCCAGGAGATAAGTCAATACATAGAGACCCGCAAAGGCGCGAAGTGATAGCGTTTCGGATTCCGTGACCCGACCAACCATCCGCAGAGACTAAATCCCAGAAAAAAATCGGTTTCCTCGCAATTCTCCATTTTCAGCCATCAGTTGAAGTTGTCATCGCATTTTCTCAGGGTACCCTAAGGGCAGGCGGAAAACACTTTAGGGAGGGTATTCATGATTCGATCTCTGGTCGGAATTCTGATGACCGTCTTGCTCGCCGCTTGTGGCGGTTCCTCGGATGATGATGAAAAACCGCCGCCGGTCGAAGGTCCGCTGACCTATCTGGCGCTGGGCGCCAGCGATGCCTTCGGCATCGGCGCCTCCCCCCTGGAAAACGGCTATGTCTATCGCATCGAGGACGCCCTTGATGACGAACGCGCGGATCCGACGGACTTGATCAACAGCGGCATCCCCGGCGCCCAGGCCGACGACATCGGGCATGCCCTCGATCTGGCGCTTCTCGCCGGAGTCCGGCCCGATCTGGTCACCCTCTGGGCCGGCGCCAACGACCTGACGCAAGGCCGCTCGGTGGCCGATTTCGAGGCCGATCTGGCGGCAATTCTCAGCCGTTTGCGCCAGGACGCCGACGCCCTGATTTTCGTCGGCAACCTCCCCGATCTGAGCGCACTGCCGCGCTACATCGCGGAGCCCGATTCTGATGTCACCGTCGCGCGGGTCGCGGAATTCAATGCCGCCATCGACCGGCAGGCGCAGCGCCACGGTGTTGCCCTGGTCCGGTTGGCGGCACTGCCAATCGAGCCGGAACTGACCAGCGACATCGATGGCTTTCATCCTTCCAACGAGGGACATGCGCGCATTGCCGAAGCGTTTTTGCAGGTGATCCGGCCGGTCCTCGGCCTTGCCCAGCCCTGAAACCTCTCCAGCCATGCGGTTAAAAACGCCAGGGCGGCCATTGGCCGCCCTGGCGTTTTTTGCACCGCTTCTTCAGCTGTGCCAGGGGCGGGTTGACCGTGGTCGGCGTCCTCTATCTACCTCGTTCTTGGCGAGGTCACCCGGACCCGCGCCTACAATCCGGCCATCACGACCTGGGCGGCCCTTGCCCAACCCCTCCGATCTGTAATTGTCAAGGCCGCTTTTGCCACGCATCTACGCGAATAAACACGAATTTAACTGCATCTCTGCCAAGAGGTGAATCGGTCAAATAACCAAAGGCGACCGAAAACAGCCGCCTTTGGTTGTTGGCCAGAGAATTACCTCCCGCCTAATCGCCGTGCTCCCGCTGCCAGCGCCTCTTTTCCCGGTGGATCGACTTCCACTTCTGCTTTTGCGCCACCTGGGCCGTCAACTCCTGGCGGCGTGCGGTAGCGGCAAGTTCCGCGCGCTGCTTCATATAGCTTTCCAGGCGGGCGGCGTCGAGCGTCCCAGCGTCCACCGCCCGCCGGATGCCGCAGCCAGGTTCGTTCTCGTGCCGGCAGTCGCTGAAACGGCATTGCGTCGCCAGGGCGACAATCTCGGGGAAGGTGTGGTCCAGCCCTTCTTCGCTTTCTCCCCACAGATGCAATTCGCGCAGGCCCGGGGTGTCGATGACCAGAGCGCCAGTCGCCAAAGGGAACAGCTCCCGGTGCGTGGTGGTGTGGGTTCCCTTGCCAACCGCGGCGCTGACCGCTCCGGTTCGCTGGTGGGCGGCGCCGGCAAGCTGGTTGAGCAGGGTGGATTTGCCCGCGCCCGACGAGCCGAGCAGCACCAGGGTCCGGCCGGCATCGAGATGGGGCGCCAGTTCGGCGAGCCCCGCGCCGCTGCGCGCGCAGGTGACCAGGACCGGGGTGCCGAAGGCGATCGCCTCGACTTCGGCGCGCAACGTTTCCGTCTCCGGGCAGAGGTCGGCCTTGTTGAGGATAATGACCGGCGCGGCGCCGCTTTCGTGCACCAGGGTGAGGTAGCGTTCGATGCGCCGAATGTTGTAATCGTTGTCCAGGCCGCTGACGATGATGGCGGTGTCGACATTCGCCACCAGCACCTGCGGAGAGCCCGGTTTTTCAGCCAATCCCTTGCGGTTGCCGGCGGCCGAGCGTTTCAGGGCGGTTTGGCGGGGGAGGACGGCATGGATGCGGACACCGCTTTCCGCGGGCGAATCGATGGCCACCCAGTCGCCCACCACCGGCAGGGCGTCCGGCGAAGCGCCATGGCGCAGCTGCCCGGTGAGAGTGGCGGTTTGTTCGCCATCGCCGTTCAGCAGCGAATAGAAGCCGCCGCCGGCGCGAACCACCCGCGCGGCGCTCAGGTCCTGCCGCCGGTGGGGCGCAAAGTGCTCGGCGAAATGGGCATTCCAGCCCAACTGCTCAATATTCATCGGGAACGATTCCTTCGCTGCGGACGCATTTTCCGATCATACCGCAGGCCGTAAACGGCGCACAAATTATTTATCCGGTTGCGCTCGAGCGTTTTACCCGGGAGGGGAAGGGGGCGTCGGTCCGAAAGGACGTATCGGCGCAAAAAAAGCCGGGCCGGGTTGACAATCGGCGGCGGCATACTTATCTTCTCTTCCGGATACGAAATAATTCATCCCACAGGAGGCCCGACACATGCCGGCGAAAAAACACGTTTTCAAGGCCGAGGTGAACAAAATTCTCGACCTGATGATCCACTCCCTTTACTCACACAAGGAGATTTTTCTCCGCGAGCTCATCTCCAATGCTTCCGACGCCATCGACAAGGCGCGCTACGAGGCGCTCACCGACGCGGCGGTGGCCGAAGGCGGTGAGGACTGGAAGATCGAGCTCATCCCCGACAAGAAGGCCGGCACCCTGACGGTGCGCGACAACGGCATCGGCATGACCCGCGACGAGGCGGTCAAATCCCTGGGCACCATCGCCCACTCGGGGACCAAGGAGTTCATGAAGCTGCTGGAAAGCCGGGAGGTCAAGGACAATCCGGAGCTGATCGGTCAGTTCGGTGTCGGCTTCTACTCCGCCTTCATGGTCGCCGACAAAGTCAGCGTGATTACCCGCAAGGCCGGGGCGGCCACCGACCAGGCAGTGCGCTGGGAGTCGAGCGCCGAGGATGGCAACTACACTCTCGACGACGTCGAAAAGGCGAGCAAGGGCACCGACATCGTCCTCCATCTCAAGGACGATGCGAAGAATTATCTCGAAGAGTGGGAGCTGCGCAAGATCGTCAAGCAGTACTCCGACTTTATCGAATACCCGGTGGTCATGGACGTGACCCGCTCCAAGCCCGATCCCGACGACAAGGAAAAAACCGTCGAGGAGACGCAGGAGGAGACCCTCAACTCGCGCAAGGCGATCTGGCTCAAGGACAAGGCGGAGATTGGCGAAGAGGAATACAACGAGTTTTACAAGCACGTCTCCCACGACTTCACCGATCCGGCGCGGACCATCCACTATCGCGCCGAGGGGACCACGGAATTTTCGGCGCTGCTCTACCTGCCGTCCAAGCGCCCCTTCGACATCTTCTACCAGGACTACAAGATCGGTCCGACCCTTTACGTGCGCCGGGTGCAGATCATGGATCACTGCGAGGCGATGCTTCCCACCTACCTGCGCTTCGTCAAAGGGGTGGTTGAATCCTCCGATCTGCCCCTCAACGTCAGCCGCGAGATCCTGCAGGACAACCGGACGGTGACGGTGATCAAGAAAAGCATCACCAAGAAGGTGCTCGACACCCTGGCCGAGATGAAAAAGGAGGACGCCGCCGCCTACGGCGTCTTTTATGAGCAGTTCGGCCGCATCCTCAAGGAAGGGATCCATCACGACTTCGAGCGTCGTGAGACGATCGCCGATCTGCTCCTGTTTGAGTCGACGAAGACCGAAGCGGGCAAGAAGACGACGCTGGCCGAGTACGTCGAGCGCATGCCGGCCGACCAGAAGGAGATCTACTACATCACCGGTTCCGACCGCGCCAGCGCCGAGGCGTCCCCCTATCTGGAGGTGTTCAAGGAGAAGGGGATCGAAGTGCTGATCATGACCGACGACTTCGACGACATCATCATCAGCGGTCTCGGCGCCTACAAGGAGAAGGAATTTCAGTCGGCGATCAAGGGCGATCTCGATCTCGGCGGCGACAAGGAAGAGAAGAAGAAGGCGTTCGGCGATCTGCTCGAACTGATGAAGGAAGAGCTCGATGGCCTCGTCGCCGAGGTGCGCATCTCGGGCCGCCTGAAGGATTCGGCCGTCTGTCTGGTCGCCGGCGAGCACGACCTCGATCCGAAGATGGTGAAGATGTTCCAGGCGATGGGGCAGGAGGTGCCCAAAGGGCAGCGCATCCTCGAGGTCAACCCCGACCACGACCTGATCGCCCGCATGCAGAAGCTCTTCGCCGCCGACAAGAGCAGCGGCCAGCTCAAGGAGTACACCGGCCTGCTCTACGATCAGGCGCTGCTCCTCGAAGGGGACAAGCCGCGGGATCCGGTGGCGTTCGCCCGGGCGCTGTCGAAGCTGATGGCGGAAGGGGTCAGCGCGAGCTGAGTCGACCCCAAAGAGGTGATCGCGGAACTGACAATCCGCTAAAGCGCAGAAAAAAGGTCCGCACTTCTCTGGAAGTTGCGGACCTTTTTTTCATAAGACGCCGATCTTTCGTGACCGTGAAAATGCGCGCACGGCGGGAGCGAGACGCCCGCGCCGCGATGCATCACCTCCGCTTGCCGAACAGAGAACCCAGCACGCCGCGCATGATCTGACGACCGAGTTGGGTGCCGATGGAGCGGGCGGCGCTTTTGGCTGCGGCTCCGAGCAGATCTCCCGCCGAATTCGTTTGCCGCGATCGGCTGCGCTGGGTGGGCAACGGCGGCTCAGCCGCCTGCTGCCGGGCCCGCGCCGCCAACTGCTCATAGGCGGATTCCCGGTCGATTTCCCGGTCGTAGACGGCGCCGACAATGGATTCGGCTCGCACCTGGTCGCGCTCCTTCGCGTCGAGCGGCCGCAGGCGGCTGGCCGGCGGACAGACCAAGGCCCGCTCGACCGGCGCGGGAATTCCTTTTGCGTCAAGAAAGGAAACCAGGGCCTCCCCGACCCCGACTTCGGTGATCGCCTGCTCGACATCGAGAGGCGGGTTGGGGCGGAACGTCTGCGCCGCCGCGCGCACCGCCTTCTGGTCGCGCGGGGTGTAGGCGCGCAAGGCGTGCTGCACCCGGTTGCCGAGCTGTCCGAGGATGGTGTCCGGCACATCGAGGGGATTCTGGGTGACGAAATAGATGCCGACGCCTTTCGAGCGGATCAGACGGACCACCTGTTCGATCTTGTCGAGCAGGGCTTCGGGCGGGTCGTCGAAAAGCAGATGCGCTTCGTCGAAGAAGAACACCATCCGCGGCTTGACCGGGTCGCCGACCTCCGGCAGCTGCTCGAAGAGTTCGGCGATCAGCCAGAGCAGAAAGGTGGCGTAGAGCTTGGGGGTCTGGATCAGGCGGTCGGCCGTGAGTATGTTGATCACCCCGAGCCCGCCGGGTCCGGTCTGCATCAGATCATCGAGATTCAGGGCCGGTTCACCGAAGAAGTGTTCGGCGCCTTGCTGCTCCAGCGCCAACAGCGAGCGTTGGATGGCGCCGATGCTGGCCGTGGAGATATTGCCGTAGGTCGTGCGATATTCCTTTGCGTTGTCGCCGACGGAACGGACCAGCGCCTGCAGGTCCTTGAAATCGAGCAGCAGCAGTCCTTGATCATCGGCGACCTTGAATATCAGGGTGAGAACCCCGGCCTGGGTCGGGTTCAGATCGAGCAGGCGGGCGAGCAGCAAAGGGCCCATTTCCGAGACCGTGGTGCGGACCGGGTGTCCCTGCTCGCCGAACAGGTCCCAGAACACCACGGGAAAACCCTGCGCCTGGAAATCCTCCAGACCGAGGGTTTTGGCCCGCTCCATGATCCTGGGATGATCCCCGCCGGCCTTGGCCAGCCCGGACAGGTCTCCCTTCACATCGGCCATGAAGACCGGCACGCCGATGCGGCTGAAATGTTCGGCAAATACACGAAGCGTGACCGTCTTGCCGGTTCCGGTGGCGCCGGCGATGAGCCCATGGCGGTTGGCCATTCGCGGGAGCAGCCCCAGGAAGTTCTCTGTCTTGGCAATCGGCAGGAGGGAGAGTTGGGTCATGGGCGCCTCTATTTCGATCCGAAGATGGCCTTGAGGTCAGGGACAAGGGCACTTTGCAATATGGCCTGATGACCTTCGAAGGCTTGCACCGCCCCTTGCTGAGCCAGAGCCTGTTCTGAAGGTCGCCTTGGGTTGAGTTCCGGCAGGCGCACCAGACGCTAACCCCTTTTTCCCCCTCCGTCAAGTTTCTTCCCGCGCCCATACACCATCAGCGTCCTCCGCTCTTTCTTGCACGACTCACCGTTTTCGGCCGATTTGGCCATGAGCCACGGAATTGACCCCCATCAAAGATTTTCTCCCCGGCTTTGGCTAGTCTGCAATCAACAGACTGCATCAGCCAAAGGAGAACTCACATGAAAGACGCCACCCGCGAGCAGGGCGCCCCTTCCGCAGCGACGACCATCGGCGCGATTGTTGCCGAAGATTATCGCGCATCCCGTGTCTTCGATCGTCACGGCATCGATTTCTGCTGTGGCGGCAATGTCCCTCTCGCCGTTGCCTGCCGGGAGAAAGGGCTCGATGAAGCTGTCATTCTGCGGGAAATCGCCGAGAGCGCCAGCGCCCCCATCGAGCGCAGCCACAACTATGCCGCCTGGGCGCTGCCGTTTCTCGCCGATTACATCGTCAACACGCATCACGCCTATCTCCACGAGAACACCGAACAGATGGCCGTCTCCGCCAACAAGATCGCCGGGGTGCATGGCGCCAGGCATCCGGAGGTGATCGAGATTGCCGCCATCTTCGGCAAGGTAGTCACCGATCTGGACGCCCACCTGCGTGAGGAGGAAGAGGTTCTCTTTCCGGCGATCAAGCGGGTCGACGCCGCCCGCACCAACGGACGGGCAGCCGCGCCGGCGGACTTGGCCGCGATCCGCGCCTCCCTCGCCACACTCGGTGCGGAGCATCAGGAGATCGGCGATGCCGTCCACGCCATCCGCCATTTGTCCAACGACTATGCGCTGCCTGGCGACGTCTGCAATACCTTCGCCGTCACCTACCGCATGCTTCGGGAGTTCGAGGACGACCTGCACAAGCATGTCCACCTGGAAAACAATATCCTGTTTCCGAAGGCGGCTGAACTCTAGGCCCCCCCGCAGCGCACAGCCGACCGTCGCCAGCATCATGCCAACAAGCCGTCCCAGAGCACCGGGGCGGCTTTTCTCATGTGCGCAGGCAGGGCGCGTAGCGCCTTGACTGGGTGGAAATCGGCTACGAACGGGCGAGGCGTCTGGTGGAATTCAGGCGCCTCACACATGAATGAAGCGTATCCGATATCCTTCTTTGGCTACTTGCGGCTGATCCGCGCAATTCGGTGTTGGTTTGACTCCGATTGTCGCAGGCAGATAAACTTACCTGGAACCTTCTGAAGGAAAGCCGCATGGTCAAAAAGCTTTTCCCCAGTTTGGGGGTTGCCGGTTTGGCGCTCCTGCTCTTTATTCTTGATCTGCATCTGCCCCTCGGGGTCTCGGCGGGCACCATCTATGTCGTCGTGGTGCTCCTCGCGGCCTGGCTGCCTCTGCGCCAGTTGATGCTGATCGCCGCCCTCTGCACCGCTCTGACCCTCGCCGGTTTTTTTGGGTCCTCCCCGGGCGGGGTTTTGTGGATGGCTATCGTCAATCGAGGCATTGCGATTGGCGCCATCTGGATCATTGCCTATTTCGCCTATCAGCGCCGCCGCTCGGAGGATACCCTCCGGCAGGTCAATGCCGAACTGAACTCTTTTGTCCATACGGTTTCGCACGATTTGCGATCGCCCATCTCGCCGATTCTGGGTTACGCCGATTTTCTCCGCGAGGAATATGGTGAATGCCTCGATGAAACGGCAAAGACCGCCCTCGACGAGATCGAAAGTCAGGGGTTCCGGATGCTCGGCTTGCTTGACGATCTGCTGCAACTGGCCATGGTCGGCCATCTGGAAAGACCGGTGACCCCCGTCGATGTCAACCGGGTGCTTCGCGATGTGGCAAGGACGTGGCGGGAAAAAGTGGATGGCGACGGAGGTCGTCTGCTCTGCGACGAGTTGCCTTCGGTTGCCATTGCGGAAAGCCTGCTTTTTCAGGTCTTCGACAATCTGATCGGCAACGCCGCCCGTTATGCGCCGGGAAGTCTTATCGAGATTGGCGGTGAACGCGACGGGACGCGCGTTAGGTATTTCGTTCGGGACCACGGCCCCGGCATCCCGCCCGACGAGCAAGAGTCGATTTTCGAGCCCTTTCAACGCGGCAAACTCAGCCGCCCGATACCGGGCACGGGGATCGGTCTTGCCACTGTGCGCAAAATTGCGGTCACTTTCGGTGGCCGCGCCTGGGTGGAGGACACCCCTGGCGGAGGAAGCACGTTTCTGGTCGAATTGATGACCGCCAAAGAATCTTAAATCGCCGCGCCGGATCAGAGCTGAAGGAAAAAGACGGCCAGCAGGGACAGGGCGATGCCGATCAGATGTGGGCTACGGTGGCGAGGGTGAAGGCGACGCTGTTGACCAGCGACAGCAGCACAGAGTTTCCATGTCCCCGGCGGGCTCGCCCGCAACAAGGAAGGCCACGGCGCTGAGCACGGTAACGATGGTGGCGGCTGGGGAGAGCGGCAGGAAAAACCTAGCCGTGTGCGGCCGTATCTGCTTTCTTGGAGGTGTCCCGTCTGACCTGTTTCAGCTCCATGACGGTCTCAACCTTGCCATCGCGCACCTGTTCGGCGCGGACCGGAATATAGCCGAGCGCCGGTGCGTGCCAGACGCGCGAGACGCGGCTTGACCCTGGGCGGGTGCTTTCGTACAAAACGGTTTCGAACTCCCCGGCCTCGGTCCGGATGCGTTCGGCGCCCGCCGGCTGATAGCTGTAGCGCCGGATCTTCTCGCCGGATACCTGCAGGATTTCCCCAACCTTTTCGGCGCGCAGCAGGGCGGTCATGACGGCGATCTGCACCGAGAGCCGGTCCTGCAGCTCAGGCTCGGCCGGCAAGTCGACCGGCTCGCTTTCGACGATCCCGGACACCCGCTGCTTGTCCCAGGCGAACGCGAGGGCGCCGTCCTTCTCGTTGCCGGGCTTGCCGTCTTCCGAAACCCAGAAAAGCGGGCGGACCCCTTTCTCATCGATGCGGAGAATGCTGCGCTCCACCGCTTTGCTGCTGACGAAAGCGCGCGCGAGGGGGGACGGCTTCACCCGTGTTTCGTAAATGAATTCGTCCGGGCCGTTCGGCTGCAGGGTGGATTCCAGTTCACCGGCAGGGATGCCGCGGTAGTACACCGCGTAGAGGGCGGAGAAGGGAGCGGGGGCAATAGCTCCGGCGGCCAGCGCCGGGACCGCCGCGATAAGGAGCGCCATGAAAATGCGTAACATGGACCGGGTCTCCTGAAAAGGTTGATCCATTTTAGCATGCACGGCGGTTTTCCGCCTGTCGGGGCAGAGAGATCAGGCCCACAGGCCTCGGCAGAAAATTAGGGATACTGCCACGGACCCTTTATTTTCCGACTTTTTATGCGCCTTGCCTGAAACCGGCGTCGTTCCCGCAAAACTCTCCCGCGCCTCGGCCCGGGCATAACTGCCAAAAAGACCGAGCCGCGCAACCCCGAAGCGCTTCTGCAACTCCTTCTTGTGATTCGAAAGGAAGTCCAGGATATCCCTTCGATTTCTGGCCATGGCGGGCTCCATTGAGGGGATAAGGGCGAGTATACGTTTGTCTCTCCCCTAAATAAACAAGGGCGGCCTTTCGGCCGCCCTTGGTCATCTTATCCCAGGTTTTTCTTGATCCTGCTCACCGCCTCTTCGACATTCTCCCGATCCCCGAAGGCCGATAACCGGAAATAGCCTTCCCCGCTCGGCCCGAAGCCCGAACCCGGCGTTCCGACCACGTTGCACTCGTTGAGCAGCTTGTCGAAGAAATCCCAGCTGCTCATCCCACCGGGGGTTTTCAGCCAGATGTAGGGGGCGTTAACGCCGCCGAAGCAGGTGATGCCGATGGACTGCAGGCCTTCGCGGATGATGCGGGCGTTTTCCATGTAGTAGGCGATCACTTCCTGGTTCTGCTGCCAGCCCTCGTCGGAGTAGACCGCCTGGGCGGCTTTCTGCACCGGGTAGGAGACGCCGTTGAACTTGGTGCTCTGGCGACGGTTCCACAGCTTGTTCAGGGAAATCTTCTCCCCACTGGCGGTTTTCGCCATGACGTCCTCGGGAACGACGGTGAGGGCGCAGCGCACGCCGGTGAAGCCGGCGGTCTTAGAGAAGGAGCGGAATTCAATGGCGCAGTTCTTCGCCCCTTCGATCTCGTAGATGGAGTGCGGAATGCCGGCCTCGGTGATGAACGCCTCGTAGGCGGCGTCGTAGAAGATCACCGCGTCGTTGGCTATGGCGTAATCGACCCACTTCTTCAACTCATCCTTGGTCGCCACCGCCCCGGTCGGGTTGTTGGGGAAGCAGAGATAGATGATGTCCACCTTCTCCTTCGGCAGATCGGGGGTGAAGCCGTTCGCCTCGGTGCAGGGCATGTAGACCATCCCCTCGTAATACCCCTTCTCGTTCGCTTCGCCGGTGCGGCCGACCATGACGTTGGTGTCGTTGTATACCGGGTAGACCGGATCGCCGATGGCGACCTTGTTGGCGAGGTCGAAAATGTCGAGGATGTTGGCGCAGTCGCACTTGGAGCCGTCGGAGATGAACACCTCGGAGGTCTTCAGGTCGGCGCCGAGGGGCTTGTACGATTTTTCGATGATGGTGTCGATGAGCCACTCGTAGCCCTGCTCCGGACCGTAGCCGTGGAAGCTCTTGCCTTGGGCGAGGTCGTCCACCGCCTTGTGGAAGGCATCGATGACGGCGGGCACCAGCGGCCGAGTGACATCGCCGATCCCCAGGCGGATGACTTTGGCGTTGGGGTTGGCCTGGGTGAAAACCTTGACGCGGCGGCCGATCTCGGGGAAGAGGTAGCCGGCTTTGAGTTTGAGGTAGTTGTCGTTGATGCGGGCCATGCAAATCTCCTGTCGGGATGGGGATTGAAATTCAGATCGAATCAGCTCAAAAATGCGCGAACCCCACGCTCCGCAATGGTTTACTTCAGTCCGAGCACATCCTGCATATCGTACAGCCCGGCGGGTTGCGTTGCCAACCAGCCAGCCGCGCGGACGGCGCCCCGGGCGAACATGTCGCGGCTCATGGCGCGGTGAGTGATTTCGATGCGCTCGCCCATGCCGATGAAATAGACGGTGTGCTCGCCGACGATATCGCCGCCGCGCACCGTCTGCATGCCGATCTCCTCCTTCGTCCGCTCGCCGGTCATCCCCTCGCGGTGACAGTTGGCGACGTGCCGATAATCGCGGCCGAGGGTGTCGGCGACGATCTCGCCCATGCGCACGGCGGTGCCGGACGGGGCGTCCTTCTTCTTGTTGTGATGCAGCTCGACGATTTCCACGTCGAAGTTGTCGCCGAGAATCTGCGCCGCCTCTTTCAGCAGCTTGAAACAGGCGTTCACCCCGACGCTCATATTCGGCGCCAGCACCACCGGGATTTTGCCGGCGCATTTTTCCACTTCCTGGCGTTGCTCCGGGGTGAAGCCGGTGGAGCCGATGATGACCTTTTTCCCCAGGCGGGCGCAGGCGCCGAGGTTGCGCAGCGTCACCTCGGGAAAGGTGAAGTCGATGAGCACATCCGCCTTCTCCATCACGGTCTCCAGCGAATCGGAGATCTTCACCCCGAGGGGTGCGCCGCCGGCGATGGAGCCGGCGTCCTGGCCGAGCAGTTCGTGCCCGGCGCGCTCCACCGCGCCGGAGAGCTCGATCCCATCGGCCTCGCGGATGGCGGTGATGATCCGGCCTCCCATGCGCCCGGCAGCGCCGGTCACGGCAATTTTAATCATGGCATTAACCCCTGTTGTCGAAGGAGCGCGGTTTTTCGCGCCCAGGGCGGGGAAAACCCGCCCCTTCATCAGATCACTTCATATTTTTTCAGGACGCCGGTGAGCTTCTCCAGACTGGACGGCTGCAGGCCGACCAACGGCAGGCGGACCTGGGCATCGATCTTCCCCATGAGCTGCAGGGCGGTCTTCACCGGCACCGGGTTGGCTTCGATGAACATCGTCTGATGGATTTCCAGCAGCCGTAGATGCAGCTTTTTCGCCTCTTCCCATTTGCCGTCGAAGATCGCCTGGACCATCGCTTTGACTTCTTTCGGCAGGATGTTGGCGGTAACCGAGATCACCCCCTTGGCGCCGCAGGCCATCAGCGGCAGGGTGAGAAAATCGTCGCCGGAGAGGACATCGATTTTGTCGCCGGCGACGGCGAGGATTTCGCTCGCCTGGGTGACGCTGCCCGAGGCCTCCTTGATCGCCACGATATGGGGGAATTCGGCGAGACGGATGGTGGTCTTCGCCTCCATGTTCATGCCGGTGCGCCCCGGAACGTTATAAAGAACCTGCGGCAGGGGCACCTGCTCGGCAAGGGCCTTGTAATGTTGGTAGAGCCCTTCCTGCGACGGCTTGTTGTAGTAGGGGGAAACCAGAAGCACCCCGTCGGCGCCCATCTCCTTGGCGTGCAGGGAGATTTCGATGGCCTCGGCGGTGGCGTTGGAGCCGGTGCCGGCGATGACCGGTACGCGTTTGTTCACCTGCTCGATGCAGGCCCGGATCACCCGATCGTGTTCTTTATAATCGAGGGTGGCGGACTCGCCGGTGGTGCCGCAGGGGATGATGCAGTCGGTGCCGTTTTCCAATTGGAACTCGATCAACCGCCGGTAGTTTTCTTCATCGAAACGCCCCTGGCGGTCGAAGGGGGTGACGATGGCGACCATGGATCCTCTGAACATGATGTCTCCTCCGGAAAGACAATAAAAACAAGGTTCTGGCGGCAAAACAGCCTATACAACTAGCATATCGGCCTGGCAAAGTCAAAAACCGGCATGCCCGTTTACCGATGCGAAAAGATTTTTTATTTCCCCGCCTCGGGGGTGACCTTCACCGGCTCCGGCAGCGTGCTTTGTACCGGATCGCCGTCGATCCCGGTCGCGGTGGCGACGCTGTAGAGATAGGTGCGACCGTTTTCCACCGCAAAGTCCTGATAGAACGTCTCGGCCAGGGGCCGCTCGTTTATCGGTTGCAGCGGCACGGGGGTGTCCGGCTGCCAGCGATAAATGTAAAAGCCGAGAAGATCCCCGGTCCCATCAGGCGGCGGCTGCCAGTCGAGGCGCACCAAACGGTCATGGCCGGTCCCCTGCTGCTGTTGCGGCGGCGACGGCGGCGGCGCATACAGACGCCCCGCCTCGGCCGGCCGGCCGGCGCGCCCGGCGATGGTGACCGGAGTCACCCGATAAATATAACCGAATTCCGGCTGCGGTTGGTCGTCCCACCAGAAAAGGCGCTCGCCGCTGCGGCGCACCCCTTGCAGATATTCCAGATCGACGCTGCGCACCGGGACGAAGTCCTGACGGCACTCGGGACAATCCTCCGCCGGGCGATAGCGCATGCGGGCGATTTCAAACCCCCGCAGATCGGTCAGGGACGAGCCGTCCTGGTTTTTCCGGGGAATGTCCCAGGACAGGAGAAAACGCTCACCGCGCTGCTCGACCGCCACCGGCGCCGGCGCCGCCGGCGTCGGCAGCAATTTCGGCCGCACCGGTCCCTTTTTGCCGCAGGCGACGAGGGCGGTGAGTATGAGCGTCAGGCAGAGGGTTCTGACAAGTGTGCGAGTCATAAGCGCCTTTAAAGCCGTGATCGGTGATCTGTGATCTGTAAAAGCATGGGTCCACATCCGCATCACGGATGACGGATCACGCCTTGAGCCTCTCCCTTCTGGCTCTGCCGATTTCCCGTTCCACCGCCTCGCGCGCCGTTCCGCCTGTGGCCTTGCGGGCGTTTACCGAAGCATCGAGCGTGACGTGGTCGTAGATGTCGCTGCCGATCTGTGGATGGAAATGGCGGAATTCCTCCAGGCTCAGTTCGGGAATGTCCTTGCCCTGCTCGATGCAGTAGCGCACCGTTTTGCCCACCACCTCGTGCGCCTGACGGAAGGGCAGTCCCTGGCGCACCAGGTAGTCGGCGATATCGGTGGCGGTGGAGAAGCCGCGGGCGGCGGCGGCGCGCATGTTGTCGCGGCGCACCCCCATGCCGGCGATCATGTCGGCGAAGATCTTCAGGCTCCCCTTGACCGTATCGAGGGTATCGAAGAGCGGCTCCTTGTCTTCCTGCATGTCCTTATTGTAGGCCAGCGGCAGCGATTTCATCAGCGTCAGCAGGCTGATCAGGTTGCCGTAGACGCGGCCGCTCTTGCCGCGCACCAGCTCGGGCACATCGGGATTCTTCTTCTGCGGCATGATGGAGCTGCCGGTGCAGAAGGCGTCGGTCAGCTCGACGAAGGCGAAATCGGCGCTCGACCAGAGGACCAGCTCCTCGGCCAGGCGCGACAGGTGCATCATCAGGATGGCGCTGTCGGCGCAGAACTCGATGGCGAAGTCGCGGTCGGAGACCGAATCGAGGCTGTTGCGGGTGACGCCGGCGAAGCCGAGCTGTTCGGCGACGAATTCGCGGTCGATGGGGAAGGTGGTGCCGGCCAGAGCGCCGGCCCCCAGCGGCATGACGTTGAGGCGGCGGCGGCAGTCGACCAGGCGTTCGGCGTCGCGCTTGAACATCTCGTAGTAAGCGAGCAGGTGATGCGCGAAGAGGATCGGCTGCGCCGTCTGCAGATGGGTGAAGCCGGGCATGACGGTGTCGAGGTTCTTTTCCGCCTGGACAAGGAGCGCATCCTGCAGCCGGTCGAGAAATTCAAGGATGGTTTCGACCTCGTCGCGCAGGTAAAGACGCACATCGAGGGCCACCTGGTCGTTGCGCGAGCGGGCGGTGTGCAGCTTGCCGCCGACCGGACCGATGCGCTCGATGAGCCGCGCCTCGATATTCATATGAATGTCTTCGAGGGACACCTTGAAGTCGAAGTTGCCCGCCTCGATATCGGCGAGGATCGCTTCCAGGCCGCCGACGATCTGCGCCGCCTCGGCATCGGCGATGATCTGCTGCCGGGCGAGCATCCGGCAATGGGCGATGGAGCCCTGGATGTCGTAGCGGTACAGGCGCTTGTCGAAATCGATGGAGGCGGTGAATTCCTCGACGAACCGGTCGGTGGGCTGGGTGAAACGGCCGGCCCAGGGTTTTTCGCTCATGCTGCGGACTCCGTTTTCATAAGAGGGAAAGAAGGGCGAATCAGTGGTGCTCCCCCCGATCGACGGCGGCGATTTTCGGGGCGGCGAGATGCGCCGGCTCCGAGGCGGCTGCATCGGAATTGTCGTCTTCCAGGCGCTCCCAGCCGCCGTTGCCATCCGGGCGGTAGATGCCGTGCACCTTGAGGGGAAAGCGGGTGGTGCGCGGATCAAGCTCATGGAACAGGGGGATATTGAAATAATAAAGGCGCGTCTGCGTGCCGAAGCGCAGGCGACAGACGGGCAGACCACCGAAATCGTCGCTGGCGAATTCGTGATAGCGGACCATCTCGATCTTATGGCTTTTGTGGATGATCACCGAGGAATGGCCGAAGGGGGCGTCCCCCTTGCTGTTCAAGCCGCTCGTCTCCTCGGAAACATTGCAGAAGACCGTGACCGTATCGCGCACCCCCGGGGTATAGGCGAGATATTCGCCGTAAAAACCGTTGACCACGTCGCGAAAGGCCTTGTGCTCCGGTTTCGGATTGCACTCGAGAATGGCTAGAAAATCAAGCCGCTGCCGGGTGCGGTGGAACAGTTCATTGGCCTTGTTGATGACAACGCTGATGTTCGATTGATACAGATCGCGATAGACATAGTCGAGGCAGATCAGGGCCATGAAATTGAAGCCGTTGGGGGTGCAGCGGAAAAAGGGAAAAACCTTTCCCCGGTACAGGTCGTGAAAGGGATCGATCGTCTCCTCGCCGACAAAGGGATGGCTTTTGGCAAAGAGAAAAACCCGCAGACGACCGTCGGCCTCCTTGATGGCCGCCACCGCGCAGTTCACCGGCATCCCCTCGATATCGCCGGCGCCGATATCGGTCAGCACTGAAGCGAGGGTCTCTTCGTTCTCCCGCCGATAAATTTCGAGGAAACGCCGGTACTCGGTGAGCTGGATATGTTCGACGCCGAATATGGTGACGGTGTTCGGTCGGAAGTGGTCGCCGATGAAATCGATGGCCTCTTCCAAATGTGCGGCGGGCAGGGCGGTTTCGGGGAGGACCAGAAAGTGAAGTTTTTTCAGATTGCCGGCTCCCTCGGCCACCAAATCGAGGATGGAGCGGATCTGCCGCCATTGCTCGGCGGGGTCGGTGAGCTTGCAGGCGAAACCATGCAGACCCAGATGGTTGGGGATCTGGCAGAGCAGACAGTGCTGATGATGCCCAAGGCTGAATTCGAGGTTGATTTCCTTCTCGACGATGCGGAACATGCTACGGCTCTTCCACTTGGCACATCAGCGGCTCGTCCGGTGAACAGTCTGCCGCCGGTGTCGCCGGCGTTTCGGGCCAGAGCAGAGCGGGGAAAATCCGGCTCAGGATGTGCCGCGCCCCCGGCGGCAGATCGAGGGCGGGGAGACGTTCCTTCGGCAGCCATGCCGCTTCGGTGCATTCGCCGCCGTTCGGCTGCAGAACGCCGCCGATGGGCGCGGCGCGGTAATAGAGAATGACGAAATGATCCGCCTCGTCTCCCACCCGCACATGCTCGAATACGTCGATAAGCCCCTCCACCCGCACCTCGAGACCGACCTCCTCGCGCACCTCCCGGTGCAGGGCCGCCAGGATCGGCTCACCGTGATCGATCTTCCCCCCGGGCATCACCCATTGGCCGCAGAAGGGCGCGACGCAACGACGGGTGAGCAGAACCCGCTCCTGCTCGTCGATAATGCAGGCGACCACGGAGGTCTTGATATGTTGTTTTTTAAAATCCATAACAGAGAAGGGACGCGGGGCGCGGAATGCACCGCGCTCCTCGTCCCGCATCCCTCGTCCCGCTTTCTTATTTTTTCGCCTGCCGCTGGATCGCCGCGATGCGCATGCGCAGGGCGTTGAGCTTGATGAAGCCCTCGGCGTCGGCCTGATTGTAGACCTCGTCGGCTTCGAAGGTGGCGAAATCGACGTTGAACAAAGAGTCGGTGGCCGAATCGCGGCCGACCACCCGGGCGTGCCCCTTGTACAGCTTGATCAGCGCCTTGCCATTGACCGTCTTCTGCGACTCGTCGATGAGGCTTTGCAGCACCCGGCGCTCCGGAGCGAACCAGTAACCGTTGTAGACCATGTCGGCGTAGCGGGTCACCAGCGAGTCGCGCAGGTGCAGGACCTCGCGGTCCATGGTGATCGACTCCACCGCCCGGTGCGCCTCTTCCAGGATGGTGCCGCCGGGGGTCTCGTACACGCCGCGACTTTTCATGCCAACGTAGCGGTTTTCCAGCAGATCGACGCGGCCGATGCCGTGAATGCCGCCGTACTGGTTCAGGCGGGCGAGCAGGTTGGCCGGCGAAAGGCGCTCGCCGTTGACGGCGACGGGATCGCCTTTCTCGAATTCAATCTCCAGGTATTCGGGAGAATCGGGCGCATCCTCCGGGCGGGTCGTCAGCACATACATTTCCTCCGGCGCCTCGGCCCAGGGGTTCTCCAGAATCGCCCCCTCGAAGGAGATGTGCAGCAGGTTGCGGTCCGAGCTCCAGGGGAACTTCTTGCTGGTCGGCACCGGAATGCCGTGTTTTTTGGCATATTCCTCCAGCGCGGTGCGACTTTTCATGTCCCACTCGCGCCAGGGGGCGATGACCTTGATCGCCGGGTCGAAGTGGTAGTAGGCCAGTTCGAAGCGCACCTGGTCGTTCCCCTTGCCGGTGGCGCCGTGCGAAACGGAATCCGCCCCTTCCTTTTGCGCGATCTCCATCTGCGCCTTGGCGATCAGCGGTCGGGCGATGGAGGTGCCGAGAAAATAGCGGCCCTCGTATATGGCGTTGGCGCGAAACATCGGAAAGACGAAATCGCGGACGAACTCCTCCTTCAGATCGACCACATAGCTTTTGCTGGCGCCGGTCTTCTTCGCCTTCTCGGGGATGAAGTCAAGCTCCTCCCCCTGGCCGAGATCGGCGGCGTAGGCGATCACTTCACACTGGTATTCCTCCACCAGCCATTTGAGGATGATCGAGGTGTCGAGGCCGCCGGAGTAGGCAAGGACGACCTTGTTTGCGGAACCTTTTCTGGCCATGGGAAAAATCTCCTTCGATTGAGAAATGCCGGCCGCTGTCGGGCCGCCGGTCAAAGCTTGATGGCATCGCCTAAACTCGCCAACTGCGGCGATGCCGCCATTGCCCTCGCTGCTTCGAGGTGCAGTGGCGCGCCTCGCATGTGGCGCTCTTTGCTTGGCCATCCAGTAATTTGGCTTTCTTGCGAAAGCATCAAAGCCGGATCACATAGGTGTCGGCGATTTTGTCGTGCAGTCCCTGTTTCTGTCGGTCGAAGGCGACCATGAGATAGCCGATGCCGAGCAGAATGCCGGAAATGAATTTGCCCGGAACCTCGCGCAAAAAGGCGCGGCCGTAACCGATATCGGCGCCGTCGGTGCGGATCACCTTGATGCGCAGCGCCATTTTGCCAGGGGTCTGGCCGTTGTAGCCGGTGAAGAAAACATAATAGAAGACAGCAATGACGGCGCTGAACAGGCCGGTGGTTATGGCCATCATCGTTGCCCACGGCTGATCGAGCATCCCTTCATCGATTCCCGTCGCCAGCCCGAGAAGAAAGCCGAGGACGAACTGCAGCAGCGAGACGAGCAGCGAATCGATGAGCGCCGCCACCACCCGGATCCAGAAGCCGGCTTTCGGCAGACCCTCCGGCGCCGGCAGGAGTGGAATGGCATCGCCTGTCGCCGTTGCCGGCGGTTCGGATGCGTCTTGTTCCGGCCGCTGGATATCGAACACCTCCCGGCAACAAGGGCACGTCGTCTGTCGCACTCCGGGCGGAATGGCGTCGGACGCGACCTCGCGGGAAAACGCACAATGGGGGCAGGTAATCGTCATATGCAGGTTTCAACCGTCGGGATTCAGGACTTCCAGAATCATTTTAACACCCGATTTCCCGGCGCCCTCGATTAACCCATCAGGGTAGCCATAATCGCTTTTTGCACGTGCAGGCGATTCTCGGCCTCGTCCCAGACCACGGACCGGGGACCTTCGATAACCGCCTCGCTGATCTCCTCGCCGCGATGCGCCGGCAGGCAGTGCAGCACCAGGCAGTCGGGGCGGGCCAGGGCCACCAGTTTCTCGTCGAGACAGTAGCCGGCAAAGGCTTTCTCGCGCTCTTTCTGCTCAGCTTCCTGTCCCATGCTCGCCCAGACATCGGTGTTGAGCACGTCGGCTCCGGCCACCGCTTCTTGCGGATCGGTGGTGAGGAGCAGGCGGGCGCCGCGCTCCCTGGCCCAGGCCAGCACGCCGGCGTCGGGCTGATAACCTTCCGGACAGGCCAGCCGCAGTTCGAAACCGAAGATTGCCGCTGCCTCGATCCAGGTGTTTGCCATGTTGTTGCCGTCGCCGACCCAGGCGTAGCTCAGCCCCTGATATCCCCCCTTGTGCTCGATGACGGTGAAAAGATCGGCCATGATCTGGCAAGGATGAAATTTGTCGGTCAGGCCGTTGATCACCGGCACGGAAGAGTAGTGAGCGAACTCCTCGACGATCTCCTGGCCGTAGGTGCGGATCATCATCCCGTCGCAATAGCGGGAGATGGTGCGGGCGGTGTCCTTGATCGGTTCGCCGCGGCCCATCTGCGAGGTGGCAGAAGAGATGAAAAGGGGTTGGGCGCCCAGCTGATACACCCCCACCTCAAAGGAGATGCGGGTGCGGGTGGACGATTTGTCGAAGATCAGCGTGACGCTCTTTCCCCGCAGGCACGGATGAGCGATCCCCTGCTTCTGCTGCTTTTTCAGGTCTTTGGTCAGGGTGAATAAAGATTCAAGCTCTGCCCGGGAATAGTCCCCGAGGGACAGGAAATGCCGAGTCATTCAAATCTCCTCCTCGAAAATACCGGTGAGAATCGCGATCATTTCGTCGATCTGCTCCCGGCCGACCACCAGCGGTGGTACGAAACGCAATACGCTATCCTGGGTGACATTGAGCAGCACCCCGCGCGCATGTCCCTTTTTGACGATATCGCTGCCGGGGATCGACAGCCCCATGCCGACCATCAGGCCGATGCCGCGCACCTCGGTGACGAAAGGAAAACGCGTCTGGAGCTTTTTCAGCTCGGCGAGCAGATAGGCGCCCATGCGCTCCGCGTTCTCCAGCAGGCCTTTGTCCAGCAGCGCCCGCACGGTCGCCAAGGCGGCTTGGGTCATCAGCGGATTGCCGCCGAAGGTCGACCCATGGGTGCCGGGGGTGAAGGCGGCGGCCACTTCGCCGGTGGCGAGCATGGTGCCGATCGGTGCGCCGCCGGCCAGGGCCTTGGCCAGCGTCATGATATCCGGGGCGATGCCGAAATGCTCGTGGGCGAAGAGTTTGCCGGTGCGTCCCAGGCCGGTCTGCACCTCATCGAAAATAAGCAGCAGCCCTTGCTCGTCGCACACCCGGCGCACCGCCCGGAAGTAATCGGGAGAAGGAACTTTGACGCCTCCTTCGCCCTGAATCGGTTCGAGCATCACGGCGCAGGTATCGGGACCGATGGCCGCCTTCAGCGCCGCCAGGTCGTTGAAGGGGATGTGCTTGAAGCCGTGCAGCAGCGGGTCGAAAAATTTCTGCACCTTCGCCTGGCCGGTGGCGGAAACGGTGGCCAGGGTGCGGCCGTGGAAGGAATCGGTGGCGGTGATGATGGCGAACCGATCAGGGCTGCCGCTTTTCTCCCGACTGTATTTGCGGGCAAGCTTGATTGCCGCCTCATTCGCTTCGGCGCCGCTGTTGCAGAAAAACGCCTGCTCGGCGAAGCAATGGCTGCACAGCAGTTCGGCCAGTTCGATCTGGCTCGGGATGTGGTAGTAGTTGGAGCAATGAATCAGGGTCGCCGCCTGTTCCTGGATCGCCTGAACCACCTTCGGGTGGCAATGACCGAGGTTGTTCACCGCCACCCCGGCGAGAAAGTCGAGATAACGCCTGCCGTCGGCGTCCCAGAGTTCGCATCCCGCCCCCCGCACCGGCACGATCGGGTAGCGGCCGTAAGTTTTCATGATGACCTTGTCGGACCGGGCTATCCATTGTTCCGAATTCATGGGTTCCTCAATTCTATTTGCCGAATGAATAAAGCGGCTATTAGCCGAGTGGTGGTTATTTGACGATTTCCGTGCCGATGCCGGTATCGGTAAAGATTTCGAGCAGCACCGCGTGTTCGACCCGACCGTCGATGATGTGCGCTTTTTTGACGCCGTCGCGCAGCGCCTCGGCGCAGCACTCGACCTTGGGGATCATGCCGCCGACGATAGCCTCTTCGGCGATCAGTCGGTGCATTTCGGCTACCGCGATACTGGAGAGGAGATTGCCGTGGTTGTCCTTCACCCCCTGCACGTCGGTGAGCAGGATCAGCTTTTCGGCGTTCAGCGCGGCGGCGACCCGCCCGGCGACCACATCGGCGTTGATGTTGTAGCTCTCCCCCCCGGCGCCGACCCCGACGGGGGCAATGACCGGAATGAACCTGCCGTTTTCAAGGGTC